>OIYS01000933.1_pt1 | contig 16893 bp, 13 predicted proteins | sample 1588271 | NCBI WGS metagenome assembly OIYS01 (sample SAMN03283286) | human gut metagenome | biome: human-associated habitat; material: feces | host: Homo sapiens | place: Peru | collected 2012
CAACAGCCCGCCCGGCGAAATTGTAGTACCGGTGAAGATGCCGGTTACCCGCGACTAGACGGAAAGACCCCATGGAGCTTTACTGTAGCCTGATATTGAGATTCGGTTCATTATGTACAGGATAGGTGGGAGACTGTGAGACAATGGCGTCAGCTGTTGTGGAGTCGCTGTTGGGATACCACTCTTGATGAATCGGATTTCTAACCTGCGCCCGTGATCCGGGCGGGGGACACTGTCAGGTGGGCAGTTTGACTGGGGCGGTCGCCTCCAAAAGAGTAACGGAGGCGTTCAAAGCTCGGCTCAGCGCGGACGGAAATCGCGCAATGAGTATAAACGTAGAAGCCGGGTTGACTGCGAGACCAACAAGTCGAGCAGGTACGAAAGTAGGAGTTAGTGATCAGGTGGTAGTGAGTGGAAATGCCATCGCTTAACGGATAAAAGCTACCCTGGGGATAACAGGCTGATCTCCCCCAAGAGTTCACATCGACGGGGAGGTTTGGCACCTCGATGTCGGCTCATCACATCCTGGGGCTGAATTCGGTCCCAAGGGTTCGGCTGTTCGCCGATTAAAGTGGTACGCGAGCTGGGTTCAGAACGTCGTGAGACAGTTCGGTCCCTATCTGTCGTGGGCGAAGGAGATTTGAGAGGAGCTGACCTTAGTACGAGAGGACCGGGTCGGACGCACCACCGGTGCATCAGTTGTTCTGCCAAGGGCATAGCTGAGTAGCCGCGTGCGGGAGTGATAAACGCTGAAAGCATCTAAGCGTGAAACATGCCTCAAGATAAGATCTCCCATCCGAGAGGAGTAAGGACACTTGCAGACTACGAGTTTGATAGGTCGGAGGTGTAAGCACAGTAATGTGTTCAGCTGACCGATACTAAATGTCCGAGGGCTTGAACTTTTCAAGCGATTCCTTGTTTCGATTGCTTTATTCGGTTTTCAATGGACATCAGGAAGGACGGCTGTGCCGTCCTTTTTTGTTTAAAACCGAGAGGACGGCGAATTCGTCCTTTTTTTCTTTGTACGCAATAATAAAAGACACAGTTTATATGCAAAAGCCATTGACAGTTCCCTGCGGTTTATTGATGGCGGGGTGTTACGTCCTTTGTGTTTTGATGGTGTTGTTTATTGTGCATGTCATTTGCTGCTTTGCTTGTTCTATTTTTGAGATTATCGGAGTAGTGAACCGAATGAATATCCGCATATTGTGATAAATATACAGAATATCACCGAATTATGCATATAACTCTATTTATTTGATCGCTTTACTTTTTCAATCAAAAGTATTATAATACCGTCATATTCTTTTATTTTCTGCATTACTGCTCGGAGGCACTTCGTGGAAAAAAAACGCCTGAAAAAAATCGGCTCATCAGCTATTCTGCTTGTCACTGCGATAATATGGGGCTTTGCCTTTGTTGCGCAGACGGTCGGCGCGGATCACGTCGGCGCTTTTACCTTTAACGGCATACGCTTTCTGCTCGGTTCGCTGTCACTGATACCCGTCATTCATTTTTTTGAAAAGACCGATATGGCTCCGGCGCTCAAGAAAAAAACACTTGTCTGCGGAAGCATCGCCGGTGTATTTCTTTTCTCCGCATCGACGCTTCAGCAGTTCGGAATTCAGCTGACGGGTAATGCGGGCAAAGCGAGCTTTATAACCGGCTTTTATACCGTGCTTGTTCCTGTTGCCGCATTCTTTATCCTGCACAAAAAGGTCAGCCCGTTCACATGGGTAGGCGTTGCGTTCGCTGTTATCGGTCTTTATTTCGTGTGCATGAACGGCGGCGAATCCTTCGGCCTCGGCGACGTTCTGACGCTTATTGCCACCTGCTTTTGGACCGCACATATCGTCTTTATCGACTATTCGACCGAGTCGGTTCCTCCGATTCGCTTTTCGATGGTGCAGTTCTTTGTCTGCGGATTGCTGAGTGTAATTTGCGCGCTTATTTTTGAGGATATATCGTTTTCGTCCGTCTCCGATGCACTGCTTCCGATACTCTACGGCGGCTTTATGTCTGTCGGTGTTGCATATACCTGTCAGGCGGTCGGTCAGAAATATGCCGACCCTGCTCCCGCGGCTATTATTCTGTCTACCGAGTCGGTTTTCGGCGCTATCGGCGGAGCGCTGATTCTCGGTGAGCGGATGCAGCCGCGCGGCTATCTCGGATGCGTGCTGATTTTTGCGGGGATAATTTTATCACAGATAACACCACGAAAGTCGGTTGATACTGTGTCTGCGGACGGCTCGAAGAACAAGTAACGGTGCTTTCCTGAACGAGCTTAAAAAGATATTTCATGTTAAATAATAAGGGCACGGAGAGCGGATTGTACATCCGTTCTTCGTGCTTTGTTTTAGGTTTTACCGTACGTTTGTCTGCTGTTTATTTCATACCGTCGTGTTGTTTTTCTTCCGTATTATATTTCTTTGTGCTCTGCAAGCCGCATTCTTCGGCGCGCTGTGCGTCGGAGCGTTCAAAGCAGCTTTCAAAGCAGCTCCAAGGGAAGACTGCAGGCGGGTCGGAGTGCGCGGCTACGGCTTTTCCCGTGAACGGGTGAACAAAAGAAATATCACTGCACCACAGCGCCGTCTTGCAGCCGCCGTCGCGGCTGCCGTATTTTTTATCGCCGAGGAGCGGCAGCTTTCTTGAGGCAAATTGGACTCTTATCTGGTGTGTTCGCCCCGTGTACAGCTGCACCGACACGAGCGATATCTGCGCGCCGTTTACCGCGGTGGTGTCAAGCAGGGAATAGCTCAGATGCGCTTCCTTTGCTCCGTTTCGCGCCCGTCTGACGACAAATGATTTATTGCAGCGTCTGTCATGAAAGAGAAGATCGCACATTTCGCCTTCGCTCGGCTCGGGTGTGCCCGATACGGCTGCGATGTAGTGCTTTTCGACTGCATGCTGCGAAAATAAAGCCGAAAGCGGTCCCGCCGACCGAACGCTTGCCGCAAGCACAAGCACACCGCCCGTGCACTTGTCGAGTCGGTGAGCGGATCGACAGACGCACCCGCATTGCCTTCCTGCCACGGTCGGCGCGTCTTCTCCGCTCCCGTCGACCTCTGATGACATGCCCGGTTGCTTTTCTATTATGACGATATCGCCGTCTCTGTACAGTATCTTTATGTTATCCCTCATATGCTTCTCCGTTACGGTATGCGGTGAATTTTTCCGCGGAATCGTGCAAGAAATAATTTACCATAAATATTTTTTTCTGTCAATGGAAATTTCTATTGACAACTTCTTGGTTTTGTGCTACAATACGGACAAGAAATATCATTTTGTTTACAGGAGTGATGGATATGAAAAAGATTGCAGCATTATTTCTTTCCGGTCTTATGATTCTTTCGCTCGGCGTTGCTTCCTTTGCAGCGCAGGGAGACAGTGCCGAGAATCCCGGCAAGCTTGTAATTATAGATGCCAAGGACAATGACGGCAAGGATATCAAGGACCAGATTAAGATCGTTGAAAATGACGACTCCAAGAAGGCTAAGGAGGATGCTTCTCAGAAGACTCTCTCCGATGTACTCGGTAAGGATTACAAGTCTACTCTCGGTGTTGACGCAGCATACGATCTTGATTACAGCGGTTCTGCTTTCCCGCTTAGTGTTACCTTCGAGTACAAGAGTGCTAAGTCAGGCGACACCCTTTACGTCCTTCAAAAGACCGCAGACGGCTGGAAGCGTCTCGACACTACCGTAGCGAACGGCAAGCTCACCGTTTCCTTTGCTTCGGCTGATGCATTCGTCATCGTTCGTGATACTGCTTCCTCGAGCTCTGACTCGCCTAAGACCGGTTATAACTCCGCTCTTATCGCTGCCGTTGCTCTTGTCTCTCTTGCAGGCGCTGCGTATGCTACCAAGCATGCAGTAGCCGCTCATAACTGAGAATCGTCATAACGTGCAGCATCCACCCGGTTCTCGGGTCGGGTGCTGCTCTTTTTTTCGCCGCGGAGTTTTGCTGTATTTTATTGCAGACGGTGCGGCGTTGAATATCAGTGGGCGTACGTTGATGATGATGTGAACCGTGCACCTCCGATAATTTGCCTTAAAGCATTTTGCCGATATTGACGGTGAGGTGCATTTTGGCGTCTGACCGTTATTTCGGAACGGCGCATTCTGATGATTCACCTGTAAACGATTTTTCCTGCGACAGCGGGACAGCCGAGGAGGTTTAATATGGCTCGTAACGGTAAAGCTACAGTATGGACTGCGGTGTCGATAGCGCTCGGCGCGGTTTTTATCGGGGCATGCGTCGCGCTTGTTCTGACTACGCGCGGCTGTGAGCAGAACTACGATGATTACAAGACCCCCGAGACGACGACAGCTGCTTCGGGCGAGACCGTAGACGAAACTACGGCTGATGAGCCGCTTCTGCCCGAGAATCCCATAAAATTCGACGAGCTGCGCGCCGACTATCCCGATGCCGTTGCATGGATAAAGGTCCCGGGAACGCCTATCGACTACCCTGTTGTATGCTCGGATGAGAGCGAGCTTTACTATCTGCGCCGAGATGCTGCGGGCGGATACAGTATTTCCGGCTGTATCTTTATGCAGGGATTGAACGAACGTGATTTCTCCGACCCGAATACCGTTCTCTACGGGCACTATATGCCCGACGGCAGCTTTTTCGGGGCGCTGCATAACTTCCGTGACCGGTCGTTCTTCGATGATAATACCGAGATAACAGTGTATATCCCGGGACATGTGCTGACTTATGAGATATTTGCGGCGTACGAATACGATTCGCGTCATATTCTCAAGTCCTTTAACATGCATGACCCCGAGGTCTTTGAGGAATATCTGAATTCTTGTCTGCATCCGAGCTCGATAGAGCCAAACGTCCGCGAGGGCGTTACGCTCACTCGAGACGACCGCATAATAACGCTCAGCACCTGCCTTGAGAGCGGTGCCGATAACAAGAGATTTTTAGTTCAGGGAGTTTTACGCAATGATGAAGCGACACGCTGAGAGCGGACATCGAAAAAAGAATAAGCTTGCGCGCGTGCTTATCACCGTATGGGCTGTGATAATGGTGCTGTGCCTTGTCGGTGCGGGGGCTTTTGTATACATGTATCACACGGGGCGCGGCGGTTTCAGCGTTGACCCGAGCGAGACGACGCCGATAGACGCACCCGACGGCGCTGTGACCGACGACAGCGGAGTTACATATAACGACAAGCATTACGTGCTGAACACGAATATCGCGACTATACTCGTGATGGGAGTCGACCGTCAGAGCATGGACGGCGACGGCGAGATCGGCTTTAACGGTCAGTCGGACGCGAATTTTCTTATCGCCCTCGACACAAAAACTGGAAAGATAAGCATGATATCCATATCGCGCGATGCGATGGTGGATGTCAATGTTTATACGACTCTCGGCAGCTTTGTAAAGACCGACCGCATGCAGCTGTGTCTTGCGTATGCGTACGGCGACGGTCGGGAGACAAGCTGTGAGAACGTCGTACGCTCGGTATCGCGCCTTATGTACAACATCCCCATTAACTGCTATGCTGCGATAGATATGGAGGGTGTTTCGCGCATCGTCGACGCCGTCGGCGGCGTGACCGTTCCCGAATATACGGCGGACGGCACCGAGAAAACGGGACGCGACATCACGCTTAACGGCTACAATGCGCAGCAGTATCTGCGCAGCCGCGACAAGACGAATATCGACTCGAGCACGCTGCGGCTCGGTCATCAGAACGACTTTATAAACGCCTTTCTCGCAAAGATACGCGACATGGCGAGCGAGGATATCACGCAGACGCTCTCGCTCTACGGTATCGCAAAAAAATATACCGTTACCGACATTTCCGCCTCGCAGCTCGCGTTTCTTGTTACGAACTATGTCGGCGGAGTGACCGAAATGAAAACGTATACCGTGCCCGGCACAATGACGGTCGGCGGTGATCACAGCGAGTACAATGTCGACACCGATGCACTGTATGACATTATTCTCGAGGTATTCTACAACTACGAATAAACCGAATCGGCAGCTGCCGTCGGTCGGAGGATTTTGACTTTTATGATATTCGACGTACATGCCCATATCTATCCCGATAAGCTCGCTGCGCGTGCGGTGGGCGCGCTTAATTCCTTTTATAATTTTGCCTGCGACGGAGACGGGACCTATTCCGATTACACCGCAGCATGCCGCGCGGGCGGTGTAGACGGTTTTCTGCTGCTCGGCGTTGCTACCAACGCACATCAGAACCGCTCGGTAAATGCTTTTGTTGCGGAGTCGGTGCGCCGCGCACGGAGCGAAGGCTTTCGCGCATACGGCTTTATGGGAATGAGTCAGGATATCGGTGATTTTGAAGCGGAGCTCGATGCCTCCGCGGCAGACGGGCTGTGCGGGGTAAAGCTGCATCCCGATATTCAGGGCGTCGATATTCTTGATCCGCGTCTGCTCGGTCTGTATGAGCTGCTTCAGGCGCGCGGGCTGCCGATATGCTTTCATGCGGGCGATAATCGCCCCGAATACAGATTTTCCGAGCCGACGAAGATCGCGCGCGTTGCGCGGATGTTCCCGCAGCTGCGGATAAACGCCGCACATTTCGGCGGCTATACGGTTTTTGACGATGTCGGTGATCTGTTTTCGTGCGAAAACGTTCATGTCGATCTGTCATCGGCGCTGTGGCTGATAGATCGCGCGCGGGCGCTCGAGCTTATCTCGGCGTTCGGCATCGAACGGGTCATGTTCGGCACAGATTACCCCGTAAAGCGCGCATGCGATGAGCTCGGGCGTTTTGCGACGCTCGGATTGTCCGAGGACGATACCGAACGGATACTCGGTAAAAATTTCGAGAGCTTTATTCTCGGGCACTGATTTTTTCGATCCTGCCGCAGGTTTCGCTTCGGCGGGCTGCGACTTTTTTTATGTTATTACGGAGGGCGAGCCATGGAACAATTCGATGTTGAACAGGCACTCGAAAAGGAGCCGTTCATAATCTGTCCCGTGCACGGAGACAGCATGTTTCCGTTTATAAATGAGGATAGTGATTTCGTCAGGCTTGAAAAGCCGCACGGCGTGCTCGCTCCTTACGACCTTCCGCTCTATCGCCGCCCGAACGGAAAGCTTGTCCTGCATCGGATAATCGAGGTGCGCCGCGGCTATTACGTTATCTGCGGAGACAATCGCAGCTTCCGTGAGACGGTACCGTACGAATGGGTCGTTGCGGTGTCGACGGGCGTGATAAAAGACGGGCGCTACATCGCCGCAGACAGCGACGAGTACAGAAAATATCTCGAGGAGAATGTTATCGGTGTTGTTCCCGAGAAGCGACAGATTAAACACAAGGTGCTGTGCGAGTGGTATACCGTGCTCTCGCTCTGTGCCGCGCTGCTCGGCAGGGGTGAAGCGACCGTCTATGAGAACTGTCACCCGCCGCGGCTGATGCGGGTTCTGCGTGGGCTTTCGCTTGCATCGGCGCTTGAGCCGTTTATGCCGCAAGGTCTCTCCGAGCCGCTTTCGGCGGAGATACGCGCGGTGCTTGAGACGGAGAGCTCGCTGCGCGACCGTGAGCGGCTGATCCTCACCGCAATATCTGAGGCGGGCGTATCGCCCGTTCTGCTCGGTCTGCGGCATGCGGACGCGCGGCTGCGCGGCGTTTGCGGACGGGCGTCGCTCGGCTCGGTGCTTGTATCGGACGGTGATATTCCTGCTGTGACCGCTGCTATGCGCTCGCTCGGCTATGTGTGCGGAGCGATGAAAAACGGTCGCCTTTTGTTCCGTGCCGCGCGCGGTGAGTCTGTCGGTTCGTCAAGCGGCGCCGCGCCCGGTACTGTCGGTGCGGTCGCGGGTAATGCGTCGGGCTCTGCGGGCGCCGCCGCATTTGCGGATACCGCAGTATTTGCGGTCTATTCGGATGCGGAGCTGCCGTCGCGCTTTTCGGTCGCGTCGCTTGCCGCGCGGTCGTCTGCGGTTCTCCCGTCCGTTCTTTTCGGCGGCGATGGGGAATGCGATACAAATGCCGAGCGTTCCGACGCTGCAAACTCCGACGCTGCAAATTCCGAGGATGTAACCCTCGGTGATGCAAACTTTGATGACGCAAACTCCGATGCTGCAAACGCCGTGTGTACTCCCGGCGGCGAAAAGCTTATTCTGCCGCAGAGACGCGATCTCCTTGAGCTTATGTGTGCGGGGTATATCGGTCGGTATCTTCCCATAATTACCTCTCTTACTGCGCAGCTGTGGCGCGATGATTTGTCTGTCGGTGGCAGTGAATGCGGTGGAGGCGGAGATGCTTGTGTGGGTGTCCGTAACGGCGCAGACGTCAGAGACGGTGGAGACTACGGTGACTGCGGATGCAGTGAATCGGTGCGCGCTGCGCTCGAATCGGATATTTTCCGCGAGCCGTTTCCCGAATATAAGGCGCTTATTGCCCCGTTCGGCGGTATCGGGCTGCCCGAATCCGACGAGCCGAGCAGAAGGGAAAAGCAGGCGGCTGTGCGTATGTTGTCGCCCGTCGGCAGACTCTTTCCGCCGCTGTACATGATGAAAGCGTCCTATCCCGTGCTTTGCACCGCACCTGTGCTGCTGCCTGTATATTGGTGCCGCAGATTGCTCGGCGCGGCGGTAAGGCGAATGATACGAAAATAACAGTCGGCATATGAGTGCTGACAACATATGAATATATAAAGCGCGGAGCTGTTAAAAACTCGTTTATTAACAGCTCCGCTGTAATTCTTGGGGGCTGATCTGCGCTTTTTCAGCCTTCCCGAGAGCTTTTTCCGTTCGGACGATTTTAGCCTCCCGAGAATCAGAGTTCTTCGCCGTCGCCATACCTCCCGTAGAGCCGCGCGAGCCGATTCCATGTAACAGTATCGACAACGCCGTCCTCCTCAATTCGGTATATCTGCTGCAGCTCGCGCACAGCCGCTTCGGTGGGTTCGTCGTATATCCCCGAAAGCTCAACAAGCGCCGCCGTTTCCATCACCGCTGAGAGCGATGTCAGCATCAGCTGCACCATCATAACGTCGACACTCTCCTCTCCGGCTTTTATTCCGTTTTGCAGCGAGCCCGAAACGGGCGAGACACCGTGCGGCGGTGACAGCTGTTCATGCACGACCGCATAGCTGCCCTTCAGCGTATTGTAGGTGTCGAGGTCAAGTACTCCGTCAGCTTCCATTCCTTCTATCCGCTGAAACTTTTCTATCTCCCGCTGTGTCGCATCGTCAAGGCTTCCGCCGACATGCAGCGGCGAGAGCTCTGCGTGCTTTTCCGAATACAGCGACAGCCTTGTCAGCATTATCTGCGTTTCGCGTACCACGCTCGGTCGGTTGCAAATGCTTCTCTGCGTATCCGACTGCGTCATGTTTTCTTCGTTCATGTTGCCCACTGCCCCTCCTGCCTGTTTTCGGTGCCCGCTACAGAGTTGTAGGTGTTCGCTATCGAGTACCACACTACGGGCCCTACTACGCCGTTTACTTTCAGCCCGAAAAGCTCCTGATAATCCTTTACCGCCTGCTCGGTCCGCTCGCCGAAGATGCCGTCCGCCGTCACCTCGGTTATGCTCGGATAGTCCTGCCGTATAACCGCAAGATAGGTCTGCAGCAGCCGCACATCCTCGCCCTGCGAGCCGAGAAGCAGATTATAGCCCGGGAAGGGCACAGCCTCCGTGCTGCTCTCGTCGGGCAGAGAACGGACGAATGCGAGATAGTTGTCGTACATCAGATCAAAGGTCGGCTCGTCGACGGTTCCCGTCGCGGGCAGCCCCATTGTGATCTGAAATGCCGCGACCGATGCCTCGGTGAGCGGACCGTATATTCCGTCGATATCGACCGACGGTACGGTATCGTAGAAGCTTGAGATAAACGCGAGATAGTACTGTATGACCCTGACCTCGTTCCCCGTGCTGCCGGGGGCTATCTCGAGCGGAAAGACGATGGGTATCTCATCGTAGGTTATCTGCTCGGAATTCAGCTCGCTCAGCCGCTTTACCGCCGTGTAAACGCGCAGTACCTCATACCATGTCGCGCGCCCGGTCATCCCGTCGGGTGTGAGCGAAAAGGTGCGCTGAAATTCGGTGACGGCATCCTGCGTCGACAGCCCGTATATGCCGTCGACGTTCGCTATCTTCGGTATATTAGGATAGTTGCCGGATATGCGGTTGAGCCGTGCCTGAAGGATGGCAACGTCGTTGCTCGCCGCGCCGAGCCTCAGTACGTACGGCGGAACGCTCGTCTCAAAGCCGACGACGGGTGCATTTTCGACAAGCTCGATATCGCTCCCGTAATAGCTGCGCAGTATCTCTATCGGCGAGAGCCCTTTCTCGGCAAGTGCGACCGTGCCCCATTGCGACAGCCCGCTGCAGGTTGTTGTCGTTCCGTTGCAGTACTGCGCATAGAGCGGTTCTATGCTGCCGTCGCGTCTGATGTAGGAGGTCCATAGATTTTCGGCAAGCTTGCCGACATTCTCAAAGGTGTCGCGCCCGTTTATAAAGGTCTGGTCGTACGCGGGCAGCGAGGTGATGTCAAAATCAAAGCCGCGGCTGCGATAATATTCGGTAAAGACCCGATTCAGCGCAAACGATATCTGCGCGATTATGTTTGCAGCGATAGCGGACTCGGGCCATGTGGGATATATCTCGCTCGAGGCTACGTTCTTGATGTAGTCGAGAAACGTTACCGTGACATTCGGCGCATATGTCCCGGGAGGACCGAGATGAACGGTGATGTTCTCGGGTATGTACGGCTCTATAGGACTCGGTCTTACTGTATATTCCTCCGGCATGTGCGGCCTCCTTTCGGATGCTCTCCCTCAGCGCTGCGCATGCGTGTGCGCGGGTCAAAGCTCTGCGTTCGGTTCATCTATTATCACCTCTCCGCCGCCTATCAGCGATACGGGTATCAGCTCGACGCGCTGGATGGTCGTTATTCCCGGGTATATTGCAACACCGAGATTCTTTACCCCGTAAAAGCCCGGCGCGGTGGTATCAAGGCTGTACAGTTCGTACGGAATGCCCTCGCCCGGGCGAAAGCTCTCTCCCGGTGCGGGCGAGGGCAGTACGAACGGTTCGGTCTGTCCGCCTGAGTTTGTTATCGCGGCGTTTATCAGACCACGCGCTGCGCTTGATACGGTGACAAGCGCATTCGGTACGGGATACGCGCCCGATGCTGTGTAGACCTGCACACGCAGAAAGCCTGTGTATTCGTCTTTTTCATTGCCGTTTTCACTTGCGCTCGACTGCGCGATTCCTTGTGTGCTGTTCTGTGCGCTGTCTTGCGTGCCGCTCTGCGCGGTGTTTTGTATGCCGTTTTGTATTCCGTTCTGAATGCCGCTGTTTGCGTTGTTGTCGGTGGTGCTTCCGCCGCGCATGCTGCTCTCTGCGGCGTTGTCTGCACTGCCGTCGAAATTATTTCTGCCTTGCGCACTGCCGTCGAAAGTGTTTTCATCCTGCGCTCCGCTGTTCTGCATGCTGTCGGCTGTCGTATCACTTACCGCAGATACGCCGACCGCCGCTGCCGCGACCGCTTCCTCCGCCGCACGCACAGCCGATGCTATCTCAGCCGAGACCCCGACCCTGCGCGGACCCGCCGCAGTCTGTGCATGGGCGGCTCCCGCCGCGCCCGTCCCTTTATTCATATTATTCATCCGACCCCCGGCGGGCTGCGCAGCTACCCTGACCGTCCGAGGTCTGTACCTTTCTCCTCTCATGCCGTCTCCTTTTTATGTAACGATGTGTACGGGGCGGTCATGCCGTTTCCCGTCCCGTCATATTGTATGCGCGGGACGCTCCGAATGTGAAAAAACTCTTGACGGCGGGGCTCGCATGTGATACCATATTAGGTACAATCGCGCCCCGCGGGGCGTGTCAAGCAGGGTCGCCGCACGGGCGGCTCTTTATAGGAAAGGTATCCCGAGATGGACAGGATCAAGGCGCTTACCGCCGATATTGAAAAGAATGCGATAACTCACGGCAGTCTGCCGTTCTGGAGCTGGAACGACAAGCTCGAGCCTGAGGAGCTGCGCCGCCAGATACGTGTGATGAAGGGGCTCGGAATGAACGGCTTTTTCATGCACGCACGCTGCGGGCTTGTCACCGATTATCTGTCGGACGAATGGTTCAAGTGCGTCAGAGCATGCATCGACGAGGCAAAGAAGCTCGGCATGGAGGCGTGGTCGTACGACGAAAACGGTTGGCCGTCGGGCTTTGCGGGTGGTGCGCTGCTCGATGAGCGCGAAAATCTTGCGGGCTTTCTCCGTATGGAGACGGTCGACAAGTATCCGACCGGTGATGACGTACTCGGTGTCTACCGCATCGAAAACGGCGCGCTGCGCCGCATAGACGCGCCCGACGGCGGAGAGTACCTTGTCATATTCGAGGATAGAGACCCGTCGTATGTCGACACTCTCAACCCCGCCGTTACCGAAAAATTCATCCGCTCGACGCATGAGCAGTACAAGGCAAGGATCGCGCCTGAGGATTTCGGCACGGCGATGCCCGGCTTCTTCACCGATGAGCCGCAGTACTTCCGTCTTGCACCGCCGTATTCAAAGCAGATTCCCGACGCATTTGAGCGCGAGTACGGCTACAGCGTGTGCGACGCGCTCCCCGCGCTGTTCGTCGATTTCGACGGTGCGGAGCAGCCCAGACACGATTACTATCGCCTTGTCCATCGCATGTTTATAAACAACTTCATAAAGCCCGTTCATGAGTGGTGCGCCGCAAACGGCTGCCGCGTAACCGGTCACGCCATCGAGGAGGCGACGCTCGCGGGTCAGATGTGGTGCTGCGGCGGTGTAATGCCCTTCTACGAATACGAGGATATCCCGGGCATTGATTACCTCGGCAGAGGTCTTGCGGGCGACCTTGCACCTAAGCAGCTCGGCTCGGTCTGTGCACAGCTCGGAAAGAAAAAGGCTATATCCGAGATGTTCGCGTGCTGCGGATGGGATGTCACCCCGCTCGAGCTCCGCAGAATCGCAGAGATACAGTATGTCGGCGGAGTGAATATGATGTGCCAGCATCTGTATTCGTATACCGAGAGGGGACAGCGTAAGCGCGATTATCCCGCTCATTTTTCCGAGCATAATCCGTGGCAGCCTGCGCTCGCCGATTTTGACAGATATTTCAATAATCTCGGTTATACGCTCTCGCTCGGAACGGAGTACGCGACTACCCTTGTCATTCATCCCATGCACAGCGCATGGATGCGCTATAAGCGCCCGCAGGACGATGCGTCTATTGCGGAGCTCCAGAGCAGCCTGTTCGAGCTTGTCGAGCGTCTTTCGGGCTCTCAGATACCGTATCACTTCGGAGATGAGTGCATGATGGAGCGGCTTGCTTCGGTTGAGGTCGAGAACGGCAGAGTATATATACGTGTCGGTCACTGCAGATACGAGAACGTCGTTCTGCCGCTCGTCTACACGCTCGATTCCTCTACCGCCGCACTGCTGCGCGAGTATACGGAGGCGGGCGGAAAGCTCTGCATGTATGCGGATGCTCCGTATGCCGTCGACGGCAGACCTGCCGACCTTTCATGGCTGCACTCTGATATCACTCTTGACGAGATCCGCGCCGATGCATGCGCGCGTCTTTCGGTCGGCGGAGCGTACGATACCCGCCTGCGCATGATGGTGCGCGACACCGAGCAGGGCAGGATATTCTATATCATCAACCGCAGCGACGATGCGATAGATGGCATCACGCTTTCGGTCGACGGTGCAGACGGCGCTGTTGCCATCGACATGAACGATCTATCCGAGCACGGTCTTGTCACCGAGTGCCGCGCGGACGGTATCGAGCTGCGCTTTGCGCTTGAAAAAGCGGGCTCCGTCGTAATAGTCGAGCGCGATGCGGACGACGCATCCGATGTCACCGGTGTACTGCCCGTAAAGCGATATGACGGTGCTTCCGTCGCTCTGCCCGAGCGGTGGAAGCTGAATGCTATGCCCCGAAATATGCTTACGCTCGACTATGCACGCCTTTCCTATGACGGCGTGACGTACACCGAGCTGCTTCAGATACCGTGCATCAAGGAACGCCTGTACCGCGAGCGATACGAGGGCAGGCTGTGGATGAAATATGAGTTTAACGCAGAATACCTCCCTGACGACCTTACCTGTGTAGTCGAGCCGATGCGCGGTCTCGAGGTCTCGGTGAACGGGCACAGTCTTTCTCAAAGCGGTGATTGGTGGTATGACCGCACATTCCTTTGCTATCCCCTCGGCGCTGCTGCCGAAGCGGGCAGGGTCGCGGTGACGGTGTCGTTTGACTACTATCAGAGCGAGCATGTTTATTACGTGCTGTTCGGCGGAGTTACCGAGACAATGCGTAACTGCCTTGTCTTTGATACCGAGATAGAAAATATCTATCTTGTGGGCTCCTTCTGCGTCCGCTCGGACGGCGGATACAGAGAGGGCGAGCGCGGAACGCTGCTCTCCGACGGCGCGTTTACGCTCACACCGCAGCAGAGCACCGTAAATCTTTCCGATATCACGGGAGACGGTTATCCGTTTTACGGCGGAACGGTCGATGCGGAGTGCAGCTATGTTTGGCACGAGGGTGAGCCTACCGTGCTCCGCCTCGGCGGCAGATATGCGCTCGCGCGTATTTCGGTGAACGGCGAGGCTGTCGGTACGCTCATGTTTACCGACACGCTCGATCTCGCGCCGTATCTGCATGACGGCGAAAATACCGTCGGAATCAGAATAACAAATGCCGTCCGCAATCTTATCGGACCGCATCATCGCCCCGATCCAGAGCCGCTGGTTGTCAGCCCCGGAACCTTCTCGTTTGAAGGCGAATGGGACGGAGACAGCTGCCCCGAATACCGCGACAGATATGCGTTTGTCCGCTTCGGTGCGCATACGGTCTGACGAATATATGTCCGCTGCGCGCGGAACCGTGCTGCGGTCAAGCGGGGCGGAGGAGGTTTTTAATGTCTAAGGTCAGTTGGAAGGGGACGGTGCTGCTCGCGCCTGTTCCTGCCGCGATAGTTACCTGCGCCGATACGGACGGCGACGGCTGCGCACGGGTCAATGCACTTACGGTCGGCTGGTGCGGCGTTCTCTGCTCGCACCCGCCTAAGACCTATATCTCGCTGCGCCCGTCGCGCTATTCGTACGAGATAATAAAGAACAGCCGCGAATTCGTTATCAATCTGACCACAGAATCGCTTGCACGCGCCGCCGACTATGTCGGGGTCCGCAGCGGCAGAGACGAGGATAAGCTCGCCGAGGCGGGGCTGCATACCGAGCCCGCATCCGCCGTATCGGCACCGCTGCTGAGCGAGAGTCCAGTCAGTCTCGAATGCCGCGTGTGTGATATTCTCCCGCTCGGCAGTCACGATATGTTTCTTGCGGATATCGTCGCGGTGGATGTCGATGAGTCACTGATAGACGAGAGCGGCAGACTCATGCTCGAGCGCGCGGGGCTTATCGCGTATGCTCACGGCGATTATTACAGGCTCGGCGAGCGTATCGGAGATTTCGGTTTCTCGGTCAGACGCAAAAAGACGGTCGGCTACGGCAAACGACCGCGGGAGAAAAACGGAGCGCGTCGGCACGACGCGGCTGCGGCAGCTTCTTCCGACGGTGACGGGCGTGCTTCGGCAGACCTTGGTACGGAGTCGTCAGCTCCTCCCGTTCGCCGCGATGCGAATACGTCCGCCGTCTCCGACAGTGACGTAAATGCATCGGAACGCTCTGATGCGGATGCCGCAAAGCGGCATAAATCCGCGCCCGACCGCGCGCATTCGCGTCCTGCTTTCGCAAAGAAACGGACTGGAGGCAGCGCTTCCGCCTCTGCACGCAGCGGCTCACGCGGTCCGAAAAAACGCCGCTGAAAATAATACACGACATACTAACGGTGCGGACGCCTTCATGCGGCACAAAGCCGCATATGACGGCTGTATCACCATCCCGCTAGCGCGAAGAAACGGTCAAGCAACCGCGCTGCCGTCTGCGCGAGCCGCGTTTTATACGGCACGCGAAACACGCTGCAGGAACGGCGAAATGCTGCACTCTGTGCAACACATTCCGTATGCGGCATGAATGAACGGCGCAAGCCGTATTTAATGCAACTAAGTAAGAAAGGAAATCCCCGCTCATCAGGGAGAGGGCGGTGACCCCGCCTCGGGATAATGAAATGAAAAGAAATAAGCTTATCAGATATATCGCGCTTTTCGCGGCGCTTATATGCACGGTGTCGCTGCTCGGTGCATGCGGCAAGGACAGCGGCAGTGCCGAGAATTGCACCGCAGTTATAACTATCCGCGACTACGGAAAAATAACCGTAGCGCTTGACGCTGATGCTGCGCCTATTACCGTCGCTAATTTCGTTAAGCTTGCCGAGAGCGGCTTTTACGACGGGCTGACCTTCCATCGCATAATCGAGGGCTTCATGATGCAGGGCGGTGAGTCAAAGACTCAGACAGCAGATACCATAAAGGGTGAGTTTTCCGCAAACGGCGTAAAGAATTCGCTTTCCCACACCCGCGGAGTAATATCCATGGCGCGCAACTCAATATCCATGGACAGCGCGTCGAGCCAGTTCTTCATTGTCCAGGAGGACAGTACCTTCCTTGACGGTCAGTATGCGGCGTTCGGCTATGTTACCGACGGAATGGACGTTGTCGATGCCGTCTGCACCGATGCAAAGCCTACCGATAACAACGGCAGCATAGCTGCATCCGCACAGCCGGTTATCAAAAGTATCGTTATCGAGAAGTAATGCCTGTACCTTTGTGACCGATTATATTTTATTGCGTGAATTCCCAAAGTAAATTCCGCCGTTTTCTCATACTAATTTCTACTGCTTTTCCGCTGTGGAATTTACTATGGGAATTTACTCCTACACGCATAATGCAAAAATCCACGCGCCCTGTACATTTGTCAATGATGTGAGACTAAAAAATAAGAGTCAAAGCTAAGAGTCCG
>OIYS01000936.1_pt1 | contig 16870 bp, 13 predicted proteins | sample 1588271 | NCBI WGS metagenome assembly OIYS01 (sample SAMN03283286) | human gut metagenome | biome: human-associated habitat; material: feces | host: Homo sapiens | place: Peru | collected 2012
TTAAATATAAATATACATATAATGATAGCAGTTATAATAAATACTAATGTTGAAATAAATATTATTTTTCTGTTGCGATAAAAAAAAGTAATATTTTCACCTCCCAATTATATTATTAGAAAAAAAGATTAGAAATCTAATCTTTTTGAGGCATTTTTTTAATATATTGAAAATTAGCTGTAGTTGGTTTTTCTTCTATAATATTTTGAAATTGAAGATCTGTTTTTACAGTTTCTCTTAATAGAGCATATATCTCCATTATACTTTTTCCTTGAATTTGGCAACCAGCATTTTGGAGATTTCCTCCTCCACCTAATTGTTCCATTATAGTGCCGACGTCAACATTGCTTTTACTTCTAGCACTAATCGATATAGTATTTTCATCTATTTGACCAAATACAAATATAGCATCAACTCTATATTTTAGCATTTTGTCTGCAGCTCTTCCTAATTCTTCTCTTCTATATATGGCTTTATCTTTGTAAATATTAAACGTATAAGAAATACTTCTTGGTACACCATAATCATATGTTTCAAAAACAGTATTACTGAATATTAAATCATTTATCTTTCGATCTTGTTCGAAGTCAACTAGGAAAAGATCATTTATTTTATTATAGTCAGCACCTTTAGCTAATAGTTTTTCTGCTGTATCCATAGTCTTGGGTGTAGTATTTTTAATGTATCTTTTTGTATCTAGCATAATACCTGCTAATAAATAAGTAGCAATATTACTGTCATAACCTATTTTATTAAGATTTAATAGTCCAGCAATCATTTCACAGGCACTTGATGCAGTAGTGTCAATAAAACTATATTCTGTTTCGATACTATCTTGAGTAGGCTTGTGATGATCTATTACAACAACATTTTTAAATTCAGGAAGATTAGCATTCAAATCAATTAAATGTTTCCTATTTGTGTCAACTACTAATAATGTTGGTGATGAAGTTCTTTTCCTGTTATTAAATTCTTCTAAATCAATTATGTTATATTCTTCTTTTGAGTCATATTTTACTCTTTTTAGGCCTGGTTCTAAGGACTCATCTGAATCATTTAAAACAATAAATATCTTGCTTCCATCAATATATTCTCTACATAATCTTGCCAGTCCAAGAGCTGCTCCTATTGAATCAAAGTCAGCAGTTTTATGACCAACTATATATACTTCTGAAGAGTTTTCTATTATTTTTGGAAGTTCTTTATTAGCCCTTTTAATTATAGATAATTCTGGCATAGTATTCTCCTTTAGCGAGGCTTATAATACCATAAACTACCTTATTTGTAAAGGAAAATCACTTTAACATCTTTTCTCTATAGATTCCATTTTCAAAGCTTACTCGTTGAACTATAGTAAGAGCTGCGATTAAACAAAGCGTGAAACTTCCACCATAACTCATAAATGGAAGTGGCACTCCTGTTAGAGGGATAAGTCCAAATATTCCCATTAGATTGATAGCTATATGAACAAAAATATAGATAGCTATTCCATAACACATAGTAGCTCCCCTATTAGTTGGGCTTTCCCTACCTATTCTTAAAATTCTATACAAAACGAAGATATAAGCTAATATTATAGCTACTCCGGTAATTAAACCTAACTCTTCAATAATAATTGCAAAAATAAAGTCTGTATATGGTTCAGGAAGATAGAGATATTTTTGAGTTGAATTACCTAGACCCACTCCTGTTAAGCCTCCATTATTGATGGCTATATAGCAGTTACATACTTGATTACCACTTTCTAATAATTTAGCGCATGGATTAGAATAATCAAATCTTTGAAGTTGTCTTTTTAAAAGAAGAGTCTTTCCACTACTTAAAAGGGCAATTCCTGCAAATACGACAAGGCCAAGAGAACCAATAATAGTTTTAAACTTTATTTCCTTACTTATAGGTACTGCTAAAAAGATCATGCCAACTATAGAAAGATATAAAATCATAGTTCCTAAATCTGGTTGTAAGAAGATAAGAAATGCTATTATGGCACAAATAAATATAGGGAAAAGGCTTTTAGTATAAGTATTTAGTTTCTTTCTATTATTTTCATAATAAAACGATAACCAAACTATAGATATAACTTTAATAAATTCACTTGGTTGAAGACTAAAGGGGCCTATTTGAAACCAGCTTTGGGCTTGATTTTTTGGTTTTACATAGATAAGTAATATTACTAAGCTAATAGTAAAAGTAATTAAAAGAAATCTGGATATGTAGCCGTAGGCTTTAGTTGGAAAGAACATCATTATTATGAATAGAATAAAGCCAATAATTAAAAATATTCCTTGCTTAATAAAATAGTTATAGGGACTTACTTCATGGGACATATAAGCAATTACGTTAGATGATGAGAATACCATAATTAGACCGAATATAAATAATAGTGCTGTTATAATTAGTAGTGGTTTATCTATATATTTGATTATCTTCTTCATAGTATCCTCCTTTATTCTTTTATATTATAAATATAACACAAATTTTTAATTTTTGATATGTTATTTTAACCTAGGTCAGTTTTATTAACACATTTTGTCATTTTACATATTTTATAGTAGATTATGAAAAGGAGGCTTTAGTTATGTATTACTATGGTGGTGGATCTAGTTGCTGCGGAAATCAATCATATCAAATGCCATACTATCAAAACTATTGTGGTTCTAACAACAATTCAATCTATGCAATCATTTTAGTATTATTTATCCTTTTAGTTATAGTTATCGGTTCTCGTTGGGCTGCTTAATATATCTATAATTTAAACTGGATTCATTTAGTTAAAAAATCAGGAAATTATTTTTCCTGTTTTTTAATTTTTTCTTTATTTTTTAGAGCTTTTCTGGTAAAATATTTGCGTTAGAGGTGGTTTATAGTGTTAAAAACTAAAGATATACTAGATGAAAAAGATAAAAGACTTCGTCAAGTAAGCAAAGAAGTTCTATTTCCCCTATCTAAAAAAGATAAGGAATTGATTGATTCAATGATTGAATATCTTAAGAATAGTCAAATTGAAGAGATTGCTGAAAAGTATGATTTAAGACCAGGAATGGGACTTGCTGCTGTACAACTTGGCGTTTTGAAAAGATTTTTTGTTGTTGTAGATGAAATTGATGAAGGAGAATTTGATACTTATATCATTATTAATCCTAGAATTATTAGTAATTCACTAGAACAAATTTATGTTGAGTCTGGTGAAGGATGTTTAAGTGTTAATAGACCAGTTGATGGTATAGTTCCAAGATTTGCTCGTGTTACAGTAGAGGCTTATGATTTAGAAGGTAGGAAGATACATGTTAGAGCTAGAGAAGAACTTGCAATTGCAATGCAACATGAAATAGATCATTTAAACGGTATTATGTTTACAGATCATATTGATAAGAAAAATCCTTTCAAAGGAAAAGACCAGATGAGAGCCATCTAGGTCTTTTTTATAATACTTCTTCGTGTTCTTCTAATTTTACACTTACTAATTTAGATACACCTGATTCTTGCATTGTTATACCATAAAGAGTATTGGCATATTCCATGGTCTTCTTTTTATGGGTAATAATTAAGAATTGGGTTTTATTTTTGTAATTGTCTAAATATTTACCGAATTGGGCAACGTTAGCTTCATCTAGAGCAGCTTCCACTTCATCAAATAGACAGAATGGAACACTTCTTACATTTAAAATAGCAAATAGTAGTGATATAGCAGTTAAGGTCTTCTCTCCTCCTGATAGAAGGGAAATAGTAGTTAGTTTTTTACCTGGAGGAGATGCTACTATGTCTATACCTGTTGTTAATAAATCATCGGGGTTAGTTAATCTTAAGTCAGCACTTCCACCATTAAATAACTCTTTAAATACTTTCTTAAACTCTTCTCTTATCTTATCAAAAGTTATTTTAAATTCTTCTTTCATTACTTCATCCATTTCATTCATTATTTCTAGTAATGTATCTTCTGCTTTTAAAAGATCAGATTTTTGATTAGTTAAGAAAGTATATCTTGTATTTACTTGTTCATACTCTTCAATAGATGCTAAATTTACCATACCAATTCTTTTAATATTAGCTCTGTAAACATTTACCTTTTTCCTAGCTTCTTCTGGTTCAATGTCTAATTCATATTCAGCTTTAGCTTTTTCAAAAGTTAGTTCATATTCAGAATTTAGAATATTTAACATATTATCTATTTTTATATCAAGACGATTAATTGTTATTTCATAATTTTTAGACTCTTTTTCTAAACTTCTTAGGGTACTATTATTAAGTTTAGTAGTAGCATTTTTCTCTTCTATTTTAGCTTTTAATAAATCTATCTTTTTATTTAAATCAACTATTTTAATTTGAATAGTTTCTTTCTCTAGATTTTTATCATGATATAGTTTTATTAATTCTTGTTCTTTTTCATTTAGAGAATTATTTTTTATAGAATTTAGATTTTCACTTTCTTTAGTTATTAAAGCTAGCTCATCTAATTTAGATTTTAAGTCATTATTTTTATTATCATATGACTCTTTTAAATTAAACTCAGCTTTAGATAATTCGAAGAGTTTTTCCTCAGTTTTAGATTGATGATCAGATACTTCATTAATTTCATTTGATATATCTTTTAATTCTTCTTCTAATGTTTTCTTTTTATTTTTTAAATTAAGTAGTTCTTGTTTAATAGTAATACTGCTTCTTGATTTATAAAGTGAACCTCCACTCATTGATCCACCAGGATTAATAACATCACCGTCTAGAGTTATTATTTTATAGCGATTTCTTATTAAATGACTAAGTCTAGTAGCAGAATCTATATTAGGAGATAATAAAACTATGCCAAATTGATTCTTAATTATATTTTCGTACTTACGGTTATATATTAATAAGTCGCTTAGTACACCAATATAGTCTGGATTAGAGTTTATTCTTGTTAGAGTATCATTATCAATATATCTTTCTTTTATGACATCTAATGGGAAGAATGTGGCTCTACCTAAGTGATTATCTTTTAAATAATTAATGGCTTTTTTAGCCGATAATTCATTTTCGGTTATTATAAAGTTTTTATTAGCTGCTATAGCGGTATTTAGAGCATTTAGGTATTTATCATCTATTTCTATAACATTGGAGATAGTATTATGGATTCCAGATAATGAGGTATTATTTATAACACTTCTAACACTATTTGGTAAGTCTAAGTTTTGATCTAGTTCATTTTGAAGAGATGATATTTTATGATTTATGGAAACTAGGTTTTGATCTTGCTTAGAATACTCACTATTTAACATATTGCGTCTAGTTCTTAAATTAGTAAAGTTCTTTTGATGCTCAGTCATCTCATGTTTATAGTTATCTATTGAAGCTGATAATTTACTTATTTCTTCTTTTAAAATTTCAATACTACTTTCAATACTATATTTTTTATTTAAAGCCTCTCTTATTTCTTCTTTTAACTCATTTTCTTCTTTAGTAGTCTTACTTTGTTCTTTTAATAATTGTCTTTCACCATCTATTTTAGCTACTTCTTCTGTTAAAGATAAAAGTTGTTGATTGTAACTAGATCTTTTTGATTCTAATTTTTCTAAATTATTATTGTCTTGTAGAGACTCAGTATCATATTTTGATGATTCATTGGAAATAGTTATAATCTTTTGTTCTACTTTTTCTTTCTTTTCTTTGGTCTGTTTTAATTCCTGAGTAAAGTTTTCTATATCATAAGCTAATAGGGCTACTTCATATTGATCTAGTCCCTTTTTATTTTCTAAGTACTCTTTAGCTTTTTTACTTTGTTCTTCTAATGGGGAAAGTTGTATTTCTAACTCATTGATTATGTCATTAGCTCTTTCAATATTATTGTTAGTTCTTTCTAGTTTTTTTAGAGCTTCTTCTTTTCTTTTCTTATACTTTAGTATGGATGATGCTTCTTCAAAAATTGTTCTTCTGTCTAGAGGAGAACTGCTTAATATTTTTTCTACTTCACCCTGAGATATTATATTAAATGATTCTTTTCCCATACCTGAATCTATTAGTAAATTAGTTAAATCTTTTAGACGACATTTTTCGCCATTAAGAAAGTATTCATTTTCACCACTACGATAGACTCTTCTTTTAATAGAAAGCTCGGTATAAGGAACGTTTAAAAAATGATCAGAGTTATCAAAAATCAATTCTACACTTGCTACATTTAGAGGGTTACGACTTTTACTACCAGAAAAAATGACATCACTCATAGAGCCGTCACCACGTAGTGATTTAACAGACTGTTCTCCTAATACCCATCTAACAGCATCAACAACATTACTTTTACCAGAGCCATTAGGTCCAACAATACAAGTTGTTTTATCATTTAATTTTATATCTAATTTGTCTGCAAAAGACTTAAAGCCAGTTGCGATTATTTGTTTTAAGTACATACTCTTCACCTTCTATAAGTATACTAAAATAAGCTCGTAAAAACAAGTTTTTGTTTGAAAGTAAGTTTTAGTACTATAATTTTATATTTTTATTAACTTTGTTATTTTCTATAAGATAAAAAGATTCAGAATTTTCTATTCTAAATCTTTCTTTTAATTTATTAGTTATTTGATAATCGTATGATTTTTCAAGTTTCGCATTAGATATAAATCATCTTATAATGGTTTTTGTAGTATCTATATCACTAACTGGTCTAATATTTTTCATTGTTGATATAACTATTGGTAATGCTAGTTTTAAAATTTTTTCTTTTAATTTTATTAGCTATTTTTTCTTATCTTCATGTTACTATAAATATTGTTTATCACAATAAATCAATATAAAACACAATTTGAGCACTTCGCAAGTCATATTTATTAATTGTTTTGTAGTTGCTTTTTTCTGTATGATATGAAAGTAATTGATCCTACAGCTATTATTAATAAACCAAATGTTGTATAAAGAATTGTTCCTAAACCTCCTGTTGATGGTAGAAAGCCCATTTTAGTATTAGTGACTTCTAATTTTAGATATCCATTATTAGAAGAGTCTATGGTTATACTGGCTATATCAGTAGATAACTTGTATCCTGTTGAGGCCTTTAATTGTTTTACATAATATGTTCCACTAGGAAGACCGGCATATCTACCGAAAGTCTCACTATCTATGCTTTCATCTATATTTAGTTCCCCTACTTTAGTAACTTCACTACAACTAGCATCTGTATAGATACCAAATATAGCTCCTGATAGGTAGCTATTATCAGATTGGCTCTTATTTGATATTTGTAATCCATAAGTTAGTGCTTTATTTTCTAGATTTATGGTTTTAGTTGTGACTGGATCAGTATATGGATCTACTGTAAAAGTGAAATCAGTCTTTATGACGTTACCGTTAAGGCCAAACACCAATTTTTCTTTATCACTATTTAACTTTACTCGAACGGCTAGCATCATAGTATCAGAGATTGCTGAAGTTGGCATAATATTTATGACTTTAGTTGAAGTACCATCATCAAGTGATAATTCTTCGACTGATACCGTAGCTGCTACAGCCTGTATACCATCAGCATTTGCTTTATCAAGTAATTTTCCATCTGATGTAGTTTGAATGGGAGCACTGCCACTTTCAAATATATTATATATGTTATTTAAATCTGTTTTATCAGCTAAAACTAGACCACTAGGTAATGTTATTTGCAATTTCTTATTACTATCATCATATATATCATTTTGACTAATCATTATTAATAATAGGTATTCTTTATTGCTGTAGAAATCCATGTCTATTCCGATGTTATTGTCACTAAGCTTTTCCATATCAAAGTTATCAATATTGACATTTACAAGTACTGACATAGCAGTATTACTAGTATCCTTGGAACTAACTTCACAATCGCTCTTAGTCCATACTCCATTTTCAACTTTATAAATTGCATTAGCGATTAAAGCACCATAATAATTGTAATTTAAAGCATCATCACTAATATATGGATTGTTTGCAAGTACAGCCGGCAAAATTAAATATGATCCAATCTCAACTGTTGCAGTTTTAGATACTCCAACATTATTTGTTAGTTCATATGTTTTTGGTAATGTATTTGTTCCTTTCTTTATGTATTTGGCAAATTTTTCTATCATATTATTGTATTCTTTTTGAATGCTACTTTTCTCTTCACTAGAAAGATTGGAATTAATATTACCATAGGCTATATAATCATCAATTGTTAGACTAGAAAGTTTACTATCACCTGATGATTTTAAGAAATTTGAAAATTCTGGTGTAAAGTTATATGACATAACATTAGTTGATGAATCATAGTAAGCATCTAAGACTTTATAAGCTTTGAATATATCAGTATTATCATCACTTACCTTAACAATTAGGCCAGTTGTATCTACTACTTTTTTATTATCATCTACATTAATTATTGTTTCTTCCGCCTCTACATTTAATAAATTACTAAATGGCAAAAGAAGCATAGTTAAAATTAGAGCTACACTTGTCATCTTTTTTAAAGATTTAAGTTTTTGATTTCGATTTAAAATTAATAAAAGTAGGATTCCTAATATACTAATTACTAATATACTAGTTAATAAAGTACTCCCCACTTTGATTTTTGACATCATTAATATCGTATTTTTCATATATTTTTACCTTCTTTCTACATTAGAGATTGTATCATATTATTTTTAATTGTCATAGATAGGAACATATTTTAGATGTAAAGTTGACAAAACACAAAACAAGTGATGTTGATATCTATTAAATTATTTTTTAGTTATAATGTTAATATTATTCTTTGAATATTTTGCAAACTATATTCGTTTCTTATTCAACTAAATAAATCACCAGAACAGTCTAGTGATTTACTTAATTTTTTTATAAATTTTATTCATGAATCTTTTTTAAGAGTAGACTAACATTACTTACTTCAATATTTGATGTTCCTATATCACCAGTTATAGATACTGCAATACTTAAGGTATTTATATTTTCAAATCTAAACAGAATTGTCCTTGAAAAGTTCATTTCTTTTGCTCCATCTGGATCTATTTTAAAATCTAAATCTTTTATTGCTGATGCATTAATGTCTTTTAAATATACTTCTACACCATGAGTATTATCTATTCCAGATACAAAACTTGATAAAGTTATTTCATAAATACCTGGTTTTATTTCAATTTCTGTGTCTTTCTTTATAGTAAAGTAAATACATGGATCAGGTACTAACCAGGAATCATTTAGTTTCATGTCTCCTTCATCTGATGTATCTATATAATTAGCATGTAATAGTCCTTCATATGAAGCTGTTGCGACTGGCCCTACTTCACCTTGAGGACCAGTTGGACCTGTTGGACCTGTTTCGCCTTGAGGACCAGTTGGACCTGTTGGACCTATTTCACCTTGGGGACCAGTAGCACCTGTTGGACCAATTGGACCAGTTGAAGCGGCTGTATTAGGACATATTCCAAGCATTTTTAATCTTCTACTAAGTTTTAAATTCTTTTCTATTTCCTCAAAATTATTACAAGACATAATAGTTACCTCCCTGTATATAATATATGGTGATAATACTATTATGTATAAACTAAGTTATTAGATATTGTTAGCTATTAACTTGTTTTTTAGAATATTTTATTATTTCATATGCTCCTATTCCTATTACTATCAAGCCTATTAATGTATAAAATACTGTTCCAAGTCCTCCAGTTGATGGAAGTAGACCCATTTTGGTATTAGTAACTGTTACATCATACAACCCTACTTCTTTATCTAGACTTGTTGGATTTAATTCAATTGCATCTGTTAATAATCTATATCCAGTTGGAGCTTTTTTTTGCTTTAAATAATATGTATCTGTATCATTTAAACCTCTAAATTGGATAATATCATTAGTAACAGAAGTAGTTCCAATAATGGTATTGCAATCCTTATCTGTACAGATATTAAATTCTCCTCCAGTTAAAGTATTCTCATTGTTGTCTTTATTAGTAACTTTAACGCCATGAGTGTATACTGTATTAGTAATTGTTCCCATACCTAGAACATTAGCTTCAGCTGTAGCTTGATCCATTCCAGTGATATCAACATAAGGATTTTTTAAGTATGTAACATTAGTAATTATTTTATTTCCATAATCGTTTAATTTGTCAACATTAGTAGTACTACCAACACTAACATTATTATCTACTTTGAATTTTAAAAGCAGTGCGGCTGTTGCATCAAAATTAACATTTGATAAAACTAATTTATTATTGATTGTGTCATTTGTAATATCAGCATATCTTTTTTCTTCATTGTTATACATGATATATATTGTTCCATCTCTTATTGTTGCTTCTTTTTTACCTTCATCTTCATCTGACATATCATAAATACTATCCAAAGTAATGCCTTTAGGAAATATAAGTTCTTTATTTCCAATTTTACTCATAATTTCAGTATTACTTAAAATACTAGATTCAGTATTAGTTGGTGCCTCATCATAGTTACCGTCTCCACCAGTTAGAAGATATAAATTTTGACTAGCTGAGTATGTGATATCGCTATTAATTTCTTCAATATCACCAAAGGATTTAATGTTTTTATTTATTAAAATGCTAAAGTTGTCAAGATAGTTCTCTTTAACGTCAACTGTGACTCCTGATAGGCTCCAAGCGTTATTTTCCACTGTAAACAAAACATTGCCAACAGCAACCACATATGTATATAAATCTAACGCAAGTATTCCATCACTAATTACGGCCTTTTCTACTATTTCTTTTGGTAATATCAAATATGATCCAACACCAACCGCAGCGGTGGACTCATGTTTATTGCTTTCATTAACTGTAAAAGAGTCAATTCCAGTGATATTTTCAACTTTTTTTAAGTATGTTGCATATTTACTTACTAATTTATTTAGAGTTGATGGTGTTGTTATACCCCTGCCGGCTGAACCATCTGAATTATCTCCTGTTAATTTTTGATAACCAGAAATGTCTAAATCTTTAAAGCTATCATCTGATGGAAGTTGATCAATAAAGGTTTTAAAATCAGTAGTAAAATCATAAGTCATTTCATTAGTAGTTTCATTATAGTAAACATCTAATATTTTGTAAGCTATAAAGGTATCAGTTTCATTGTCACCACTGATCGTCAATTTGGCTTTATTAGTTACATATTTGAAATTATTGTCACTGGCAAGTGGTTTTGTATCATCTGTTGTGATAGTTACCACTTCTGCCTTTACATTTAATAAATTACTAAACGGTAAAAGAAATATAGTTAAAATTAAAGCTACACTTGTTAGTTTTTTTAAATATTTCAGTTTTTGGTTTCGATTCAAAATTAAGAAAAGTAATACTCCTAGTACACTAATTACTAATATACTAGTTAATAAAGTACTCGCCCCACCACTTTGGATTTTTGACATCATTAATATTTCATTTTTCATACATTCTTACCTTCTTTCTACATTAATAATTTTAGCATAGTACTTTCTATTATCAAAAAATAAAATATATTTATAGTGTAAACTATACAAAGGAAAAGAATTAAAGTTATAAGAAAAAAAGCTTTCATCTATTGATGAAGGCCTTATAGATTTATTGTTATTTCTTGTTGTTCATACCCTTTATTACTTATATTTAGAATAGTTAGTTTTATTTTATCTCCTTTTGATTTAGATTTTAATACATTAGATATTGTTTCTACTGATTCAACAGATTTATCATCTATTTTCATTATAACTGATGATGTTTGTAAGTTATTTTTACTAGCTAAGCTATTTTTTTCGATACTAGCTATATAGAAGCCTTTTTCATTAGCAACATTTACTATATATCCTGTAATACCTAGGGTTATATTATCACTATTACTTGCTGTAGTTTTTTGATTTGCTAAGTCATTTATTAAATCTTTTATATCTGTTATGGGTATAGCAAAGCCCATTCCTTCAACACTTGCTTCATCAGATGAGGATGATGAGTATTTAGCTGAGTTAATTCCTACTACTTCTCCATTACTATTTAATAGAGCTCCTCCACTATTTCCTCCATTGATAGCGGCATCTATTTGAATCATTTTATTTGTATTATTATCAATTGTTACTTCTCTATCTAGGGCACTAATAATTCCTGTTGTTACAGACTGTCCATAACCTAGAGCATTTCCTATAGCTATAACACCGTTACCTACTTTTAATTTTTTACTATCACCTAAAGTAGCTACTTTTATGTTATTCTTAGTGTCATTATCTAAATCAGATAACTTTACGCTTATTACAGCAACATCTTTTTCAACATTAGTTCCCTTTATCGTTGCTTCCGCTGTTTTACCATTAATGAACTGAACTATTAATTCCTTGGCGTTTTCTATCACATGGTTATTAGTCAACATTAATAGCTCATCGCTTGTATTACTGATAATAATACCAGAACCTGCTCCTTCAGCATATCTGTTTTCTGACCAATAGCTTGGACCAAACCTACCACTAGATACTAATGTCTTACTAGTTATCGCAACAATTGAAGGCATAACTTCTTCAACAACATCAGAGACATCAGTAATATAAGTACCACTTTTAGTATCATCATTTACCTTAGTATTAGTGTCTGTATACTTTAATTTAACTGTTTCATTACTCTTTGATTCATTAAATATATAACCTTTAGTATAATATCTTCCAAATAGACATGCACTTATTATTAAGATTGGTAGTAATATTTTTAATATCTTTTTTCTTTTATCTTTATATTTTATTTCTTTTTCAATCATTTAAATTTCTCTTCCTTTCTACTTGCAAGATAATAATATACATTGAAGATTAAATGAAGATTAAATTATTTTTCAAAATTTTCACTTAATAATTCATCAAGTGTTAAAAGAGTAAAACCTCTTTGTTTTAAGTAATCTATGATAGTTGGTAGTTCTATTTCTGTTGATTGATTTATTGGTAGAGATACAATTGAAGCATTAGTTAGTTTCTCTTTAATATCTTTGTATGGATAGTTTTTAGCTAGGATTGTTGGCACTATAGTATGAAGCTTTAGTTTAGAACATAATTCTATTATTTCTTTTTGATCATAAGTAGCATAACAGTATTTTGGAGATACATTAGTTATTGATGATAAATAATTTAGTGAACTTCTAAAATATACTTCTTCATATCTATTATTATAACTTAATATTTCTAATTCATACGGAGTCATTTCTTTTATTAGATTAAGATTATTTTCTAAATAAAGTCCATCTATAAAAAATGTGGCTTTGGTATTTTTATCTTTTAGAATAGAAATAATATTATTGGGGTTATTTTGATCTTTTAATTCGAATACTAAAGCTACACTTTTTTTTTCACTATTTCCACCTACTACAAATTTATCATAATAATCATTTATAGATACTGTTGGTTGTAGTTCTTTGAAGGTAGTCAAGGCTTCATTATAGTTCCCATATTGTTTCATCTTTGAATAACTTTCATCATAGTCTATTTGTTTGCCTGATTTACCAGGAGTTATTTTATTGCCTACTATTTTGGCATCTACTGGTTTTATAGTGTATTTACTAGTAGTTAGCTTTATCCTCTTCATAATGGGATCTATTTCTCTTATTAATTCTATTGATTTATCTGTATAGTAAAAACTAAATGCTAAAAGCATTATTACTAGAACAGCTTGAAAGATTTTTTTCTTATTCAAACATATCACCTGTTTAAGTATATGAAAAAAAGATTCAAAATTGAATCTTTTGAGTTATTTAGTTTTTTCTTTTGATTTTTCTTTTTTCTTTTCCTTAACTTTAGGTGATGAGATAGCATCTTTTCTTGAGAAGTTTTGTCTTCCTTTTTTGTCAGGGCCTAAAGCTTTTACTAGGATTTCATCGCCTAATTTAACGGCATCTTCTACTTTAGCTATATGATCTTTTGCTAGTTGTGATATATGAACTAAACCTTCACAGCCTGGCCATAGTTGGACGAAGCATCCAAAGTCTTCTATTTTTACAACTTTAGCATTGTATATTTTTCCTACTTCTACTTCTTTTACTATGTCTTCAATCATTTGACGAGTCTTTTCAATTATGTCTTTATCAGTATGATAAATTATTACACGACCATCGTCTTCAAGATCTACTTTTACAGCATTTACATTAGTAACTTCTGTAACGTTAGAAGCTTCACAAATTATTTTAGTTATTGTTTCTCCACCACGACCAATTATTTCTTTTATTTTACTTGGATTAACTTGGAATGTAACCATCTTTGGAGCATACTTAGATACTTCTTTACGTGGTTCTTTAATTTGTTTTTCTATTACTTTTAAGATTTCTAGACGAGCTTTTTTAGCTTGGGCTAGGGCTTCTTTTAAAATTTGTTCTGTTATACCTTTTATTTTAATATCCATTTGTAAAGCTGTAATACCATTTTTAGTACCAGCAACTTTGAAGTCCATATCACCAAGGTGATCTTCCATACCTTGGATATCTGTTAGAATTGTATATTTATCTTCATTAGTTATTAATCCCATGGCAATACCAGCAACTGGGGCTTTAATTGGAACTCCAGCAGCCATTAGGGACATACATCCAGCACAAATTGAGGCTTGAGATGATGAACCATTTGATTCTAAGATTTCAGATACTACACGAATTGTATATGGGAATTCTTCTTCTGATGGTATAACTTGAGCTAGAGCTTTTTCACCTAGGGCACCATGTCCAATTTCACGACGTCCTGGTGCACCATAACGGCCTGTCTCACCAACTGAGAATGGTGGGAAATTGTAGTGTAGCATAAATCTTTTTTGATCTTCCATACTTAGTCCATCAATAATTTGATGCTCTCCTAGGGCACCTAATGTTGTTGTTGATAGGGCTTGAGTTTGACCTCTAGTAAATGATGCTGAACCATGAGTTCTAGGTAAGATATCTATATCAGTTGATAGCTTACGTATTTCATCCATCTTTCTACCATCAGCTCTTACTTTTTCATTAACAACAATATTTCTAAATAGTTTGTATTCTATATCACCTAGAACCATTCTTACTTTTACTTGTAATTCTTTTAATTCTTGTTCTTTTAAGATATCTTCATTTTCTTTAGTATATAGATCAACTATTTCTTCTTTTAAATTATCTATTGCTGTATACATCTTTAATTTATCTTTAATACGTAGAGCTTTATCCATTTTCTTTGTTGCTAGAGACTCAATTCTTTTTCTCATTTCATCGTCTGGAGTTAATGTTTCATATTCCATTTTTTCTTCACCAATATCTTTGATGATTTTTTCTTGGAATTTAATTAATTCTTTTACAGCCTTATGTCCAAACATTAAAGCTTCTAGCATAACTTCTTCTGATACTTGTTTAGCACTTGATTCTACCATGTTAATAGCATCTTTAGTACCAGCAACTGTTAACTCTAATTCAGAATTTTCTAGTTGTTCTGGAGTTGGGTTGATAATAAATTTACCATTTACTCTACCTACTTTTACTCCAGCTATTGGACCATTAAATGGAACTTTAGAAATACATGTTGCTAGAGATGATGCAAACATTGCAGTTAACTCTGGTGAGCATTCTTGGTCAACAGATAAAACTATTGATGTTACTTGTACTTCATTTTTAAAATCTTCAGGGAATAATGGACGCATAGGACGATCGATCATTCTTGCTGCTAGTGTTGCAGCTTCACTTGGCCTTCCTTCCCTTTTAATAAATCCTCCTGGTATTTTACCAACAGAATATAGTTTTTCTTGGTAATTTATAGTAAGTGGGAAAAAATCAGATAATAAGTTTACGTTTTTACTAACTACTGTTGCAGTTAAAATTACTGTATCATTATATCTAACTAAAACAGCTCCATCTGCTTGTTTAGCATATTCTCCATGTTCTACTACTATTTTTCTACCATGAAAGTTTAATTCATACTTTTTCTTTCTCATATAACTACCTTTCTAAAAAGAAAATAAGACACCTAAAATAAGTGTCTACTTTCTTAATCCTAATTTTTTTATTACTTCTCTATAACTTTGAATATCTTTTTTTGCAAGATATTGTAGTAAGTTTCTTCTTTGTCCAACTTTTCTTAAAAGGCCTCTATTTGAATGATAATCATGGATATGAACTTTTAAGTGTTCAGACAAATTATTGATTTCTTTTGTAAGTATTGCTATTTGTACTTCAGTACCACCTGTATCTTTTTCATTTCTTGCAAACTCTTTAATTATTTTTTGTTTTTCTTCTTTTGTTAAAGCCATCTTTAACACTTCCTTTCTTTATTAATTCACCATAACTAAGTAAAAAGTCGGAAATTCTTTGAACCTAGAAGTGGCAACACATATAATATACTAGAATTTATAATATTTGTCTAGTATTTTTGATAAACTTTTGAATCTGGTTTTAACCGTCTGTTGCGATTATCTCTAATTGTAGGTAGAGCTAATGGCATTGGTGAGTACACTTCATCATATAATTCTTTATTGGTTAAGCAAGTTCCATATTTTGACTGTATGACTTGAAGTCTTGGAATACTAAATTTTTTCTGATCAAAGCAAAATTCTTGAACTTTTGATTTATTATCTTCCAGTCTTTCTTCAACTGTCCTATAACCTAATCCTCTATCTATAAAGCATCTAATATTATGATTTGAATTAGGATAATAGTAGTATTGTAAATCAACTTCATCTAAACTTGGATCTTCTAATTTTCTTACTGAATCAATAAAACTAGTATATGCATTATTATTTTCATATAATCCATTTTCTCCAACTATATAATTTCTTGTTACAACACGATCTTCAAATATTTTTTCTGTTCCTCTACCTGGATTAGCATGTAATAAGCTAATCATTGCTTCATTATCAAATTGATCTCTTAAAAATCTTCCTTTATAGAATATTGGTATTTCTCCCTTTAAAATAACTAATCCTGTGTCCTTATTATCTGTTTCTGCTCTTAATATTCCATCTAT
>OIYS01000937.1_pt1 | contig 16868 bp, 9 predicted proteins | sample 1588271 | NCBI WGS metagenome assembly OIYS01 (sample SAMN03283286) | human gut metagenome | biome: human-associated habitat; material: feces | host: Homo sapiens | place: Peru | collected 2012
TTACCAATAAAAAATAGATAATACTTCTTTCGAGACATTATCTATTAATTTAACGAAAGAGATGTTTTGCATCTCTAATAGCATTATTAAACAAAACCTATCTTTTTAGTTTTACCTTTAGCTTTTTTAAGAATTTGTTCTGCATTCTCATTGTAAAACTCTTTTAATTCCTTCTTAGAAATATTTCTTTTTAAATCATCAAGTGGTAAAAATAATGAAAGAGGTATTACTTTTTTCCTATCGAAATAGTATACAGTCCCAGAAAAAACACATTTATATTCACTAGGATCCCTTCTTAAAACAAGATCTTCAAAATTATTAATACTCCTAACCATTATTAACTTATCTTCACCATTAACAGTGTCAAACACTAATTTTAAGTTCTTTACACGCATCTATAATTCCCCCTCAAATTAAGAAATATAATAATCCAAAATCCATAATTTGTAAAGGATATTACTATTTAAATTTTCTATAATTACTATAACTTTATTTTATTTAATCTTATTTTTTATTGCAAAATTATACGAATCTCTACACATGTCTTCAATAGTTTTAGTAGCGTGCCAATGTAGTTCATCTGATGCTTTAGTAGTATCTGCATAACACTCAGCAATATCCCCAGGACGTCTAGGTGCAATCTTATAATTAACATTTATATTATTTACCTTACTAAATGTTTTAACAAGATCTAAAACACTATATCCTACACCAGTACCAAGATTATAAGTATAAACACCAGGTTCTTTATCAATTTTCTCAATTGCGGCAATATGTCCAAGTGCTAAATCAACAACATGAATATAATCTCTAACACCAGTACCATCTTTAGTATCATAATCATCTCCAAATATACTTAAACACTCCAACTCACCAGTCGCAACTTTAACTATATAAGGCATTAAATTATTAGGTATACCATTTGGATCTTCTCCTAAAAGTCCAGATGAGTGAGCCCCTATTGGATTAAAATATCTAAGAAGTGCAATATGCCAAGTATTATCCGAAGTATATAAATCCTTTAATATTCTTTCTATCATTAACTTAGTTGTTCCATATGGATTTGTTGTAGAAAGCGGAAAATCTTCTTTTATAGGTAATTTTTTTGGAATACCATATACAGTCGCAGAAGAAGAAAATACTAAATTCTTGCAATCAAACTCAGACATAACCTCACATAAAGAAAGAGTTGAATCTAAATTATTTCTATAATATTTAAGTGGAAGTTTTACACTCTCACCAACTGCCTTATAACCAGCAAAATGTATAACAGAATCAATTTTATTTTCATTAAATATTTTTCTTAATAAATCCTTATCACAAACATCACCAATATAAAGTGTAACATCACGTCCTGTAATTTCTTTAATATAATTAACAACTTCTTTTTTTGAATTAGATAAATTATCAATTATTATAACATTGTGTCCTTTATTTAAAAGTTCACAACAAGTATGGCTACCTATATAGCCACAACCACCAGTAACTAAAATATTCATATTATTATCCTCCTAAAATAAGTATAACCTATTTTAAAAAGAAAAGAAAGATAGTATTATCTTTCATTCTTTATATCACCCAAAGATTTAAATATCTTATTCTCCAGTAATTTATATATAAAGTCTGCGCCTAAGAAACTAATTATACTACTCCATAATGAAGGAAAAAACTTCAAATTGGAGAAACTTAAAGAAAATAATGTACCTATTATTAAAGACGTTATAAACGAGACAATTATACATATTCTACTACATTTAATCGCAACTAATTCTTTTATTCTTTGAACTAAACTAGTAATTATTAAACTATTTAATATAGCCATAGTAAGCACATCTTTTAATAATTCATAATTTATCATAAACCACCTCATATTAATATATTATGAATTTAAAAAAAGATATAGACACTATATCTATATCTTATATTATTCTATACTTTTTAATGATTCTATCATATCTACTTTTTTAAGTGCAAAGTATGTTGTTATGTTAACAAGTAATGTAAATACTACCGTAAGAAGTAATGAATATATATAACTTTGAATCTTTATAGTTGTACCAAACATAATTTGATCCAATTCACATGTTTTTAATATAAATACAGTCAAAGCCTTACCAATTAAAATACCAAAGAACATGCCAATACCTGTCAATATAGTTGTTTCTCTTCCAACATAATTATATACTTCTCTATCATAGAAACCTAATACTTTTATAGTAGCTAATTCTCTTATTCTTTCACTTATATTTACATTTGCTAAATTATATAATACTACAAATGCAAGAAGTCCAGCAGATACTATTAAAACTATTGCAACTAATCCAAAGTTTTTCATAGTTGAATCAAATACATTACGAGTAGATGATGTAAATGAAATATTAGAAATAGTATCATTCTTTTTTATCTCAGTTGCTAGAACTTTTTCCTCTTCCTCAGTTAAATCATCTGTTTTTATAAATAATGTATTATAGAATGAACTATCATATAAGTCTTTATCCATATAAATGTAATGCAAGAAATAATTTTCTGTTATACCGCCAATAGTTGCAGTATACTCTTTATCAGTTTTAAGTTTTAACTTATCACCCTTTTTAAGATCAAGAAGTTTAGATAATTTTTCTGAGACTATTATATTATCATTAAGTGTATATTTTTCTTTACTAACTCTATTTTTAAGAGTTATAAATCCATCAGGTGAAGAGAATGGAACTATTAATTGAATTGATTGATTAGTATCTTTATTTTCAATTTCAACTGATTCTTTATTAGCAATTAATGTATCTTTAACTTTATTAATCTTTTTAATTCTTTCTACTTCACTGTTTTTCTCATCTAATGTAACATCAGGTTTAAAAGTAACTTCTACTTGATAATTAAATACTTTTTCATACTGACCACTTACTATACTAGTAATACAATCTCTTAAACCAAATCCAGCAATTATAAGACCTGTACATCCAGCAATACCTATTATAGTCATTAAAAATCTCTTTTTATATCTAAATACATTTCTTACTGTAACTTTACGTGTAAATGATAACTTATTCCAAATAAATCCAATTCTTTCAAGTAAAACCCTTTTACCTGCTTTTGGAGATTTAGGTCTCATAAGTGATGCAGGAGATTCTTTTAATTCCCTGTAACAAGCAAATAATGTAGCCGCAACAGTACAGAATATTGCAATTAATGTACCCGTTAATGCATAATACCAATTAAATTCAATTACTATCTTACCTAAATTATACATCATACTATACATATTAAATATAATAGTCGGTAAAATCTTAAATCCAATAAGTACTCCAACAACAGACCCTATTATAGTAGCTAAAAGCGCATATATTACGTATTTAGATGCAATTTGAACATTATCATACCCAAGTGCTTTAAGTGTACCAATTTGTCCTCTTTCCTCTTCTACCATACGTGTCATAGAAGTAAGACAAATTAATATCGCAACAACGAAAAATACAAGTGGGAAAAGTTTACCAACATTTTTAATTCTTTCTGTATCCTGATCATATTGATAAAAGCCTAAATTACTATGTCTATCTAATATATACCAAGTGGGTTTTTTTAAATCTTCAACCTCACGCTTAGCGTTTTTAATTTGTATTTCTGCATCTTCAAACCTTGCCTTAGCTTCCTTTTTAGTTGATTCTAATTTATTACTACTTGAAACTATTTCTTTGTAAGCATTATCAAGTGTTTTTTTAGCCTCATCAAGAGATTTAATAGTAGCTTCTTTAGTCTTTTTAAAAGTATCCTCACTTTTTGATAATTCTTTTTCTTTTTTCAAAAGCAATGCTTCTGCATCATTTAATGCACTCTTAGCATTATTTATCTTAGCTATCGCATTAGTAATTTCTTCTTTTTTGGAAGTCAATTCATTCTTTTTATTAGTCAATGTTTTAATATTATTATTTACGTTTTCTAATAAAGCTGTATTTTTAGCAACGTCTATATTATTATTAATTAATTGTTCTAAAGATGATTTAGTACTATATAAACTATCTAAGTTAGCATTAATCTGAGCTAGTGCTGTATTAATTTCCTCTAAATTATTATTGAGTGTCTTAAGAGTTGCTTCATATTCTTGCTTACTCTTATTTAATTTTGTTTTTTCTTTTTCTAACTTAGCTCTAGCATCTTTTAGGGTTTTCTCATTTTTTAGAAACTCAGAATAAGCTTTTTTCTTATTAGAATTTAATTTTTGAACTCCATTATTATATTCTTTTTTAGCTTTATTAATCTTTTCTTCGGCTTTTGCTATTTCTTTATTGTATTTTTCTTTTTCCTTATTAAGTTTATCTTCACTATCTTTAATTTTGTTATTTGCTTTTTCTATTTCATCGTTATATCTAACCTCTGAAATATTATCAGTTAACTTTTCAAAGTATTTAGTTTTAGAATCTATAATATCATCATATTTAGTAGAGAATGTGCTTAAATTATTATTAAGTTTAACATAAGTACTTGTATAATAATCCATATCAAAATTATCTACAGGTACATACATAAAAAAGTTTACTTTACCAGACAAAAGTTTTGTAGTGCCACGTTCTAACGATGTAAATATTGGACTTTTTATAATTCCTACTATATCTAAAGTCTTTTCCCTTAAATTATCATCTTCTACAGTAATTTTATCTCCTATTTTATGTGATTTTGTATATTCACTTTGTTCAATTAAGCATTCATTTTTTTTACTAGGTAATCTACCATCTAATAGAACAACTTTATTTATTTTATCATTCTTGTCATAAGAAAGTATTTTTATAACCTCTTCTGTCTCACCCTTAACAATCGCATCAAATTCATAGTTTCCTTGAATATCATATCCACTACCTTTTAATTTTTCTAGATCGTTATCTTTAATTCCCCATGTTGATATTAAATTAAAATCCATAAAATTAGTATCTCTATAATACTTATCTATAGTATTTTTCATGTCAGGACTAGTAGCTTTAATACCAGCAAAGAAACCAACTCCCAAGAGTACTATTAAAAGTATAGATAAGAATCTTTTGAAATTCTTTTTAACAGAAACAACACTTTCCTTAAATAACGTCTTCATTACCATTCTATCCTTTCAACAGGAGTTGGATTATCATTTAACACTACGCCCTCAACAGTTCCATTTTTAAATTTAATTACTTTATCTGCCATAGGAGCAATTGCGGCATTATGAGTAATTATAATAACTGTCATCTTATCTTTGCGTGCGGTATCTTGTAATAATTTCAATATTTGTTTACCTGTATTGTAATCAAGTGCACCAGTAGGTTCATCACACAAAAGTATTTTAGGGTTTTTAGCTATTGCTCTTGCAATAGATACTCTTTGTTGTTCTCCACCTGACAATTGACTAGGAAAATTGTTAAGTCTATCTTTTAGACCAACTTTCTCTAGTATTTCTCTTGGTGGAAGTGGCTTCTTACATATTTCAGTTGCTAATTCAACATTTTCTAATGTAGTTAAATTCTGAATTAAATTATAAAATTGAAATACAAAACCTATATCACTTCTTCTATATTTAATTAGTTCTTTTTTAGAGTACTTAGTAATATCTTTATTAGCAATTATTACCTTACCACTGGTAGCATTATCCATACCACCTAATATATTTAAAGCAGTTGTTTTACCAGCTCCAGATGGCCCTAGTATTACTACTAATTCACCTTTATTAATTTCAAAACTAGTATTATTAAGTGCTAGTACCCTAACTTCCCCAGTTATATATTCTTTTGTTACATTATCAAATTCTATATATGCCATATATTTCACCCCATAAGTTCGTATCTACGTATAAATTTTATCATGTTTATTTTAGTAAGTCAAAATGAACAAATATAATTGTATAGTATACATCGAATTTTAAAAAAATGTATAAAAAAACAGGTACTTTTAAGTACCTATTTCATTAAATATTATCTAATTTAACACTAACCAATTTAGAAACACCTGATTCTTGCATTGTAATACCATAAAGAGTATTAGCGTATTCCATAGTTCTTTTTTTATGTGTAATGATTAAAAACTGTGTTTTATCTTTGTAGTTATTTAAATACTTACCAAAGTTATCTACATTGGCTTCATCAAGTGCTGCCTCTACTTCATCAAATAAACAGAATGGTATAGGTTTAACATTTAAAATTGCAAATATTAAACATATCGCAGTAAGTGTTTTTTCTCCACCTGATAATAAATTTATTGAAGTTAGTTTTTTGCCAGGAGGAGATGCGATTATATCTACACCTGTTTCTAATAAATCATCTGGATTAGTTAACTTAAGTGATGCAGATCCACCCTTAAATAATTGTTTAAATACTTCCTGAAATTCTTTATCAATTTTATTAAATGTAGTTAAGAATTCTTCTTTCATAACTGTATCCATTTCATTAATTATTTCAAGTAATGTATCTTTTGCATTCAACAAGTCATCCTTTTGACTATTCAAGAAATTATAACGTTCACTTACCCTTTTATAATCTTCAATTGCCTGTACATTTACCATACCAATTTGTTTAATTCTATTTTTATATGAATTAACAAGACTTCTTGCTTCTTTAGTATCCATCTCTAATATGTAATTGCTTCTTGCTTTTTCATAAGTCATTTCATAATCTTCACTTAGTATTCTAAGATAATTATCAAGTAAAACATCCATCTTACTAATATTAATTTCTAAAGTTTTTAATTCTTTTTCTTTTGTATACAGTGAAGTATTATTAAGCTTATTAGTAGCCTCTATATTATCTATAGTAGAAGAAATCTTATCTTTTTCTTTTGTTGATCTTGCAATTTCTCTTACAACTTCTTCTTTTTCTCTTGAAGTTTCATAATATAGTTTCATTATTCTATCTTCTTCTTTTGATAATGAAGAATCAACTAAATTTTCTAAACTTCTAAGTTCGTTAATTATATTGTTATATTCTTCATTAGTAATATCAAGACTACTTTTCTTTGTATTATATTTTTCTTGTGTTTGAATTAAAACAATTTCTTTTTGTCTGATTTTTTCACTATTATCTTCTAATTTAGAAGTAGAACTTTTAATATTTTCTTCAAGAGTTGTAATAACTTCAGCTATTTCACGACGTTTAACTCTTAAAGTTTCTAATTCATGTTTTTCTTCAAAAATAGATTTTGATGTATTTAAGCTACCACCTGTCATAGTACCACCAATATGAACTATATCACCATCTAATGTTACTATTTTATATCTTTGGCTTATTGCCTTACTTATTTTATTAGCATTATCAATATTATCTACTAACAAAACATTACCAACTTGGTTTGAAACAACATTATAGTATTTTGAATCATACTTAACTACATCCATAAGAACAGAAATAAATCCCTGCATATTACGAACTACATTTAAAGTATCTAAATCAACTCCTCTTGGTTTTATAACACTAATAGGGAAAAAAGTTGCTCTTCCTAATTTATTATCTTTTAAATAATTAATCGCACCTTTAGCTGAGTCTTCATTCTCTACAACAATAAATTGTTTACTACCACCAAGTGATACATCAAGTGCTTTTAAATACTTTTCATCTATTTCTAATAATGCCCCTAAAGTCTGGTGTATACCTCTTAATCTAGGATTATTTAGTATAGATTTAATACTATTATTTATAGTACCACCATTATTTATATAATCTTCAATTATACCTATCTTATGATCAATATCAGCTAAAAGTCTTGTTTTCTCATTATACTCATTAAATGAATCTTGATATTCTTTTTTAGAAGTATTACTAAGTAAAGTCAAGTTGTTAATTTCAGACTTAATAGATTCTAATTCATTTTGTAGTGTATCTAAATCTATTTTATCTAAGTGAATTATATTTTCTTTTTTTAATTTTTCTTCCTTTAATGATGAAATATTTTCATGTACTTTGGAATTAGATACATCATATTTTTGTCTTTCTTTTAATATATTCTTTTCACCATTTATCTTTTCTTCTTCTTTAGTTAAAGATAGAAGTCTATTATTTAACTCTTTAATAGTAAGTTCTATTTTTGACAAATTATTTTTAAGATCCAAAAGTTCAGTATCAGATTTATTAGATTGAACTCCTAAATTCATTATTTCATTGTTTAATTTTTCTATTTTTTCTTTAGTTAATTGATATTCCTCATTAATAGTAGTAATTTCACTAGATAATAATGCAACCTCTATATTTTTAAGTTCATTTTTAATCTTTAAGTATTCCTCTGCTTTTATACTTTGTTCCTTTAAAGGCTCAACTTGTATTTCTAACTCTGCGATTATATCGTTTACTCTTTCCAAATTAGTATGAGTCTTATCTAATTTTTTTAATGCATCTTCTTTACGCTTTTTATATTTTAAAACTTCCGCAGCCGATTCAAAAATTACTCTTCTATCATAACTAGATTCAGATACAATTTTTTGTACTTCTCCTTGCGAAATAATATTAAATGAACTCTTTCCTATACCACTATCTAAAAATAAATCAGTAATATCTTTTAGACGACATTTCTCATTATTTATAAAATATTCATTTTCTCCTGTTCTATAGACTCTTCTTTTAACAGTTATTTCATTATAAGGAATATTAATATAATTATCTGAATTATCAAAAGTAAGTGAAACAGTAGCGACATTTAAAGCATTTCTATTTTTAGAACCAGAAAATATTACATCGCTCATGTTAGAATCCCCTCTAAGTGATTTTACTGATTGTTCACCTAGAACCCATCTAACCGCATCCACAATATTGCTTTTACCACTTCCATTTGGACCAACTATACATGTTGTTTTACCATCTAAGGAAATAGTAAGTTTATCAGCGAAAGATTTAAATCCAGTCGCACTAATTTCTTTTAAATACATATTATCACACCTTACTCATATAGAAAAATTATACTATAAGTTTTAACTTTTAACAATTAAAACTTGAATATTTATTGATATAGAACCATAATAAAAAAAGACAATAGCAGTTAAACTATTGTCAAATGTGTAGCATTAAACATTATAGTGCACTTACATATATAACTTTTTATTAGTAAAGTTATATATTGCTAGCGCACTCGTCAACCAAAGAATTGTTTTCTAATGCATAGTCTAATGCTTCAATTATTTCTTCATCAATCCATCTTGTATCTTGGAATGGCACATGAATAATATCTACAGGTTCTATGTTTTCTACGCTTTTAGGATTATGCTCTATCACTTTGAAATCTAGTTGTTTTAATTCTTTTTTTGTGAAGTCAAACGTTCTATTTTCTGTTTTACTATAAGGTGAAAAACGTCTCAATTGAAGAAATCCTAATTTTTTTACTATATCTAAATTAGGTTCATGATCTCCAACCCAATTATACATTTTAACACCAGACATTTCATTATAATATTTGTCCTGTGGCAAAGAGCCTACATTTAATCGTATATCATTAATTACTCTTATCATTACATACTTACCACACCATCTACTTTTATAAATTTCCGAATCAGCAGCATTTTCCCCGTTTCCTATTTTATATAAAAGTAAATCACCCGGTCTCCAAGTCGCTTTTTTTAAATATAATTTACTTACTTTTCTTTCGGTTGGCATTGGTGAATTAAGCTTTTTTTCTAATTCTTCTAAAACAAATTTCCTTTTTTTATATAATTTTGCATTACCTTTCCATCTTTCAAGATCTTCACCACTTTTTAAATATTTCATTGCCATTTCTTTGACTTCTGGTAATAACCTACCATATCTCCACTGAATATCAGCAAGTGCAAACCAAAAAAGTGGAGCTTCTTCTTCATCTTCAACAGAATCAGCATTATAATCTATTACTTCCTCTGTTGCTTCTTCATTTGTATAACCGATTCTTAGTCGATTTAAATACTCCTGTTTTATATCGCAAGTTACATCATCTTGAAATAATCCTACTCCCCATACTCCCATAATTTCATTTCCTTTCTATTTTATTCTTGATGGATCATTACATAAAACAACATTTTCATCTAAATAAGTAATAGCCAAATCCCAATAAAATTGATAATTAATATTGGAAAGTGATACTCCATTTATTTGATTATGAACCGGATTTATTTTATCAGGAATAAGAGTACCACATTCTATAATTAATTCCTGTTCTAATCCTCTAGCTTGTTCTTTTGATACATTTTTTATTACTGGGTCAAAATATAAATTTGCTCTATACTGATTATTTTTATGTCTTATTTTGGTTGCATCAAGGTCAGTAGTTCTACCAACATACATTGTAATTCCAGCATTATTTCTAAGAACATAAACATTATGTCCAATTGTATCATCGCGTTTTTTCTTTTTTGCTTTAGTTGAACTACGAGTTTTTACATTTGAAATACTTTGAGAAATCATTCCAAAGAGTGAAGTTAATCCTCTAACAAATGGCTCTTTTAATACCTTGGCCAATAAAATTCCTGCTGCAAGAAGTCCAACTGCTGGCAATCCAATTGAAATTGCAGCTTCACCATTTGAATCATAACAATTAACAGGGTTATTTTCTGTATAAAGATATATATTATAACTTAATACATTTTTATCATTGCCAATTAAGCCATCAGCATTAATAAATCTGCACCATTCTGGATTATAATACCTACTATTTAAATAATAAGCCTTAATTTCTGAATCATAATAATAGCTACGATATCTAAATGGGTTAATTAAGCCAATATTTGAAGGATCAATTATCGGATTGCCAAACCCATCTTTAATACTCAATATCTTTCCCCATGCATTATATTCATAAGAAACTATTTTATTAAAATCAGAATCAAGTATGCCAACAATATCCTTTTGAATATTTTTTAAGTAATAATATGTACTTCCATTAAAACGAAAACCAATTAATCCTGTAGAATCATATAGATAGTAAATTAAATCTGTTCCTCTTTGTTCATAAATGATATTTTCATTTGATAAAAAGTATTTTGTCTTAACACCATTAACTGTCTTAGATGTTCTAATGCCATTAGCATTATATTCATAATTTACTTGTACTCCATTTTCGGCATCAATATAACCATTTAAACTTCTACCATTAATCCAATTCATGGTAATATTATTCCCTATTTTGATTGGGTTGCCTAATCCATCATATATAATACTTTCTCCATTATAATTGGACAATTGATCTTTCCAGTTATTATTGGAGTACTGATAAGTATCTATACTAATTATACCATTAGTTAACAGGTTTGTCATCGTTTTAGTTAAAATATTCCCAAAGTTGTCATAAATATATGTTGTCTTTTGAGCATTAATATAATCTTCTTCAAAGATTAATTGATTAAGTTCATCATAAGCATATTTATTCTTTAGTGAACCATTTAAATAAATTTCCGTAATATTACTTAATTCATCATATTTATATAAATATTCATCATTATTTATTTTAATGCTTTCAAGTAAAGCAGACGCACGCTTTCCATATGAAGCATAATTATATTGTGTATTAAATTTACCATTAATGTTACTACTTGATAATCTATCAAGTTCATCATAACTATAATTAATTTCATCTGAATCAATTTTAGTGCTTATTGGTAAATTATCTTCATTTAATACATAATTCACATTATGAATATGATTATTTAACTTATGTTTTTCCTTAATTATATTATCACCATTATTGTATTCATAATTTATTTTTAAATCATTATATCTATAATCAATAAGCCTCTTATTAATATCATATCCAAATTTTTCAGTATAATTATTTGATATTATTTTAGCCACGCTACCATTGTTATCATACTTATAATTATAAATATCATCCATTTTAATTGCTTTTTTCATTCTATTAAACTCATCATATTCAAATACTATTTCATTATTATTTCCATAAGTTGTTTTAAGCAAATTGCCATTTCCATCACCATAAGTATTATTCACCAAAATATTATTATTTCCTATCTTAACATTTTTAAGATTTAAAAAGTTATCATACATAAAACTATATTTTCTATCATCAATCGATATTTCACTTAATAAATTTTTATCATTGTATTCATAACTCACTGTCCTATTATTCTGAGTAATTGAAGAAATTTGCTGTTTAGAATTATATTCATAATTTGTTATTTGATTTTTTGAATTTGTAACAGATGTAAGTAATCCGGTTGTAGTATCAGTAACATATGAAGTTTTGTTGAAATTAGTATCTGTAATACTTTGTATAAATCTTCCATCATCCGTATATGTAGCAGTGTTTTCAATAAATTTATTATTTATAAGTTCAATATAAAATTCAAAACAATAATCACCTAAAACTAGATTTGAAAATTCCAATTCATTATTACTTGACCTCAGATATTTACCACTTAAATTTGATTTGATATTATAACTACCGTTTTTATTTTCTTCTAAAGCAAACATACTAAATTTGTTAGAAAAAAGCAGATTGTTGGACATTTCTGATAAATAATAATCATTAATAGTAGATGAAGATATTTTATAATAATCTCCAAGTTTTTCAAAGAACCATTCTGTATAACTACATTGATTATCCCTTAAAATAATTTTACCATTTTCTAAATTCAAATATTTTTCAGTACCCTTAACTCTAATTCTGTATATTCCTGTTTCTATTTGACCAGGTGTTTTTTTAGATATTCTAGTTAATATTGGATTGTTATTTAAATCGTATTTTATTTGATTATTTATTCCAGAGGAAGAAATAGCATTTATAACTGAATCAGTCTTAATATTATCATATTCAAATTTAAAATTCTCTCCTTTTGTTTTGGTCAAGTTTATTAATTGATTATTTTTATCATACTTAAAAATATTATTTTGATTTTTGTTTTTATTTTTAATTGATAGTAAATTACCATTATTGTCATAACTATAATTATTATTTGATATATCTTTATATAAAGATATATTTGTCAAATAAAATTCATTAGCTTGACGCCCTTGATTAAATATTATACTAATTGATTCATAATCTTCTTCGGCAGTATATTGAAAAGTAAAATATTGCCATATGTCATTGTTTGGATTAAATTCTTGACTTGGTAATATGCAATAGCTTGCATCACTACCAACAGGCTTAAAATAAATACTAACTGAATTGCTAACAACATTTCCATCACCATTTAACCCTTTATTCTTGTACCAAAAAGAAACATTATAAGTATCCTCTTTTTTACCTTTTATATTATATGTTTTACTCAAAACAGTACGATATAATGGATTCATGTTTATCTTTAAGGCTGTAGAATTATTATCGTTAAAATTAACCTTGCTAAAAATACCTTCTGTATTTACTTCGGCACCACTTTCTATATCAACTGCAAATAAATTCCAGTTAGATAGTCCATTTGAAAAATCAGAGTTTTCAACTATATTATAATTATTTGCTATTTCTCCTTCCTCTAACTGTATATCATCAAGATAATTGACACCAGGTGTTAATAAGTTTATTTTTATTTTTAAATCGCTATTTGCATTTTCGTCATAATATATAGTAACATCTTCTCTCAAAAAGTCATCAGTTGAAGAAAGATTTTCTGTAGAGTTAACCATATTCCCATCAGCATTTGTATAGTTAAGTTCTATGCTTAAATTCGATTCATTTTTAAAATATCCAGAAAATGTGTAAAATTTCCCTTTAGGTACATTTATTTGATATTCAATACATTTGTTAAATTGAGTAGAGGAAATTTTCAAACTATTATTTCCAGTTCGTGAAAATTCTGAAGATATATCCATGAGCAGTGATGTTTCTGCTACAAAATTTATATTTGTCTCTTCAAAACTAGTATTAGATAAATAATTTTTAACATGTTTAATAGGAATGGTATCCGATAAAATTCTATTTTTATTTGATGTTTCGTCTCCATACATTGCTGATAAAGTATATGCATTATTTATGTTTTCCTTAGAATCCAAACTATTAGTAGAAATCAAATTGCCATAAGAATTAAATATTAAATTACTAACTTTGCCTTTTTTATCTACTATATTAGTAGTATTAAATCCATATTCTAATGTAAAATAATCGCCAATTTCATTATCCAAACCATATTGAGTTACTTTCTTCATTTTAAACGGAGCCTTTTCATAATATTCAAAAGCGATTTTAATACCTGTTACATCTATTATTGAAGAAATCAAATGATTATCATTGTATGAAAATGAGGTAATACCATCTAAAGATTCCATTGAACTTAACAAATTATTTTGATAATTTAAGCGGGTTGTTTTATTTGAACTAACAATATCAATTCTGTTAATTCCATATACAAAATTTATTTCTTGTTCGTTTGAATCAGTTATTTTCAATACTTCTTTATTATCATTTAATTCAATTAAAAGTTTATTTTGGTTAACATCACTTACCTCTGTCAAATAATATTTATTGCTTATTTTAGTAAAAATCATTTTTGAACCAGTTTTGTCTGACATAATGCATTTTTCTGCTTGCTTTTCTATTACTAAGTCCAATGAGTCTTCGTCATAATAGAAATTTGGATTATCATTATCCTTATAAAAATAATGAACTGTTCCATCTTCATCATTATAAGAAAGATATTCTGTTTCATTTATAATCACGCTTTCCACTGTTTGATTAAGATTTAATTTGTAGCCTTTTCCAAAAATGGAAGTATTATTTAAAACAACATCATTTGAATTATATACCAATGAAACACTTGCTGGAAATGAACCACCTACTGTATTATTAAGTGCAAATATAGTAGTAGCGTTTCCATTAAATGTATTTACAAAGCAATTACCATTTGTGAATTGAATATTTTTATAATTCAAATAATTCTCTAATCCATTTTGATTCCTATATACAATTTGAAAAATAGGCATTGGATTCCCACCGGACATTGTATTACTTTTTGAATAAAATGCAGGATAATTATCATCGACATAAGTTTCTGAAGCGGATTTTAATAAAAGACCATAATTATTCAAATTAGTATACCATTTCTTTACAAGATTAGTTATATCACAAGCATATAACCCATGTTGTGGTATTACAACATTGTTTTGAACATAACTCCTTGGACCATAAAATATACTTTCAATGCATTTATCAAATTTATCATTCATAGTATTCCAATTAGCAGTTTCTTCATTCCAATCACATGTGATCCTATGCATAGTAACTAATTTATTTTCATTTGGGGTTAACATGGTATGATAACTCGTTAAATTTAAATAGGCGCCAATTATTTGACTACCAGTTGAAATTTCTGGCAAATCAAACTTGATTAATGCTCTATTTATTATATCTTTTCCATTAACCCTTTCAACACCTGCTTTTAATATAGGCTGTGAATTTCTATTTTCATCTGTATCTCCAGGATAAATATAAGTATCATATATATTACCATTTTGTGAATTATTGGATATTGTTGGATCAATATATATAGGATATTTCCTTTCAGAAGATTTTAGCCAAGCATAATCCAAATGAAGAGTTATCATATAATTAGTTTTGTATTTAGATAAAGAATAATTAATGTTTTCATTCGTTAAACCATTTGAATCCACCATGAATGGAGATTCAATGGTAAAAACAACATCGTCTTCTTTCTTAGCAACTATATTTTTATTTTCAATAAATAAATCTAAATTTGTTGTTAATACAAATTCTAGTTTATCTATGGCGCCTTTTTTTAAAACTATTGTTTCCTTTACTTTGTTTGCTAGAGTTTTATATTCAAAATCTATATTATCTAGAATGTCATTATATATCAACTCACCAAGTTTAGCTTTAATTTTAGGCATACAGTTCAAAGCTAGTGGACTTTTCAATTTCATTTCAAGATAATTCTCTTCACTCTCAATTTTGAAAAGCGAATCATTTATTTTTTTAGGAAATTTTGCTTTATAACTATTACTTTTATTTACAAAATATTTGCCTTTTCGAACAAGCGTATTATCAATATCTTTATATTTGCCATTCTTTATATAATGAACATCTTCATCATACATCTTAGCTATGATTGAACCATTAGGCTGTAAAAAATGCTTTTCTCTTTTTTTCTTTTATTGATTAATTCTATTTCTTTCAAATTCAGCCTCCTATAATCATTGAATCCTTTTCCACATATACACGGTCAAATAAGGAGGCATATTACTGGTTGACTCAGTATATCCATGTACAGAGCTTTTAGTTGGTGTTTTATTAGAAGCACTAGATGCTTGCATACCTGCATTAGTAACACTATCAGTAGGAATTCCAGTATCTTTCTGTGCGTATACCCAGCTTTTAGACTTGTAATCATAAATCTGTATAGCGGATGTATCATTACCGGCTAGTCCACCATAATATGGCCTATATCCAATTCTATAACCATGATTATGTACCATACTGCCCCCAGTCATGCCATTTACAAATTCATCACCGCATGACAGTAAAAATTTATCTTTTATTTGTTCCCGTGTACCTCCAAATAAAGTCCCAGGGTTTGTGCTATTTATAGATATGTAAACAGCACCAATTGGATAAATTGCATCCAATATTGTTATAGATGATAGAAGTCTATCTGTTGTATTTATACTCTTAACCATTAGATTTCCTTCACTATCTAATTGAAATTTATTATTCTTTGATGTAATACAAGTTGCAGTCAGATTATTTATATCTAAATTAGTTTTGCCTTCTTTTCTGGTAAAGGCATCATTTATATATTGTTCCATTTTATTCTCCTTTTCTTCTTATATTTTATTTGTGGTTCATTGAATAAATTTTTTGTTATTTAATAATCACTCTCCTCCATATCATTATATTTGAAAAGGAAAAAATGAAATATTTGATTTACCCAATAAAAAAAGAGTATTTGATACTACTACCTGTCAAGTACTCACTAAATAAAAAGATTAATTAAGTTGAAT
>OIYS01000939.1_pt1 | contig 16838 bp, 16 predicted proteins | sample 1588271 | NCBI WGS metagenome assembly OIYS01 (sample SAMN03283286) | human gut metagenome | biome: human-associated habitat; material: feces | host: Homo sapiens | place: Peru | collected 2012
AAAGTTGTGGCAAAAACTGCTAATGATTTTTTAATTTTATTTTTTTCCATACTTCTCTCCAATCCCACATAAATACTGGGGTGTTCTTTCATAAAGTATATACTTTTCGGAAAACTTATCCCCGTATTTACCTTATCTCTACTATAATTTAATCATTTTTTTGAGTAATTTTCAACCCCTTTTTCCAAAATTTGGTACCTCAATTTTCGCAAATGTATATAATTTACGAAAATAGACCCTAGGTAGATACTGGGTTTGTGGCGTTTTTACATACTTTTAAAAATTATAAAAAAACTTAGAAATTTTTATCTTCCTAAGTTACTCTTTATACTTGAAACAATTTCACTAAGTTCCTCTATAGTTTGATTATATGTATCTTCTTGTTTAACAATTACATTTGCATTTAATAAACTATTTGCATATGCTAAAATATCTTCATTCTCAATAAAATGTTCATTATAAAGAATCTTTAATAAACTAAAGTATTCCATAAAACTTACTTGACTTATTCTATATTCAAGTACATAACTTTGCATATGTTCAAGTGTCTTGCAAGCTTTAATTGCAATTTTTACCATATGTAATGAATATTCTTTATTATTCATGTTTTGCCTCTATCTATGAATACTTTCTTTTGAGCATCTAATTTGATTTATAAGTTCTTCAAGTTTTTCAGCACTTTCAACAAATATTCTTTCACTACCTAAAAGTACCTCTGCATTTGAAAGAATATTAGCATATTTTAGTATAACGTAATCATTTAAAATCTTTTTTTCATATAAAGTCACTAATGAATCAACATATTCTTTAAAAGTATTCGTATCTAAACGGCTTATTAATACATACTTATGCATTTTTTCTAAATACTCGATTATTTCACTTAAATTTTCATTATTCATAATAGTCCCCCTTAACTGTGATAATTATAGCATATTTTTGCTTTTGTGTCAAATAAGTGTAAAGTTGTTATCAAAATAGATAACATCATCACTAGCATTATTAATAAAACCAATATTATTTTCTTTTAAAGTATAAATAACAATTGCACTGTTGAAGGAAACATATTCATTATTATATTCCACTAAATTATTTTCTTTAGCTTTTTTAACAATATTATTAAAGTTATAATTATCTAAACTATTTACTACAAATATAGTACTTGGATTATATTTAAGTTTATCAAATATTTTTTCCATATTATTATTTACTTTTAAAATATCATAATTAAGTGATATAGCTAAATCATTTATTAGATTTTTATAATCACCTACAAAAGTTAAAACACTTACTCTATTATTTTCAAGTTTATTAATTATTTTATTAATTATATTTTTATGATAATCATTTTTTAAATTATTTATTCTTTTAACTTTTTTAGAGTTATCTATAATATTATTCTTTAATTCCAATACATTTAATATATCTTCTTTAGTGGCCACTACATTCTTGCCACTTTTAAGTAAAGTTAAATCTTTTAAAAGTGTTTTTTCTTCTTTACTTTTAATAAGAGCCTCTTTGAAATTACCTAGTTCTATATTATATATTTTTTTAGTTTGTAAACCTTTTAATTTAAGTTCTTTTTCTTTAATAATACCATTTGAATAATTATATTTTACATATGAAAGAGTGCTATCTAATAATTCTATTGCTTTATCAGGATTTTTCTTATTTGGAAAATAAACATTAGCAAGATGAACAAGCAGTTCAATATTTTCATCAGAAATATTTACTTTATGAAAAGTTGTATACTCCTCTTTTATGCTTTTCAAAATATCAATTGTTTCATTTTCCGTAGGTTCTTTAATAAATATTGTTTCAAATCTTCTGGCTAAAGCTTTATCTTTAATAAAATATTTTTCATATTCTTCTTTTGTAGTCGCACCAATACATTTAATATTTCCTCTTGCAAGGGTTGGTTTTAAAATATCACCCGCACTTATAGCTCCCTCAGCAGCACCAGCATTAACCATTGTATGCATTTCATCAATAAATAAAATTACATTATCATTATCTTTTATTTGATCTAAAATATTATTAAGTCTTTCCTCAAACTCACCACGGTATTTAGTACCTGCAATAAGTGATGACATTGAAAGTGAAACAATTATAAAATCTTTAAACTTAAAGGGAACTTTATTTAGTTTTATTCTTCGTGCAATTTCCTCGACTATAGCACTTTTACCTACTCCCGCATCTCCAATCAAAAGTGGATTACATTTTTTCTTTCGTAGTAAAGTTTCAAGTATTAAATCAATTTCTTTTTCCCTACCAACGACTTTTTCATTAAATGCTGCTGTTTCATTTAAAATTTCACCATATTTAAGACATTTTAAATTACTAATAGAGTTATCATTTTTAAAATAATTATAAAGATTATCAACATCAACATTCATATTCATAAGTATTCTAATGGCAACTCCTTCACCTTCATTTAAAATATTAAAAAATAAACTTTCTTCACTTGGATTTTCAGTTTGAGATATTATTTTTTTCAAAAGTGGTGTATAAATATTAACATTACTTTCATTTTTCTCCGAAGGTATATATTTATTTAAAGTATCTGAAAAAGTATCATAAGTAACATTTAAACTTTTCAAATATTTACTTACTTTGTTATCATATTTTAAAATTGCCAAAAGTAAATGTTCAGTACTTACATATTCTGACTCTAATCTTTTTCTTTCTTCTTCAGCACTTCTAAATAATCTACATATATTTTCATCATAAACATTTTTCATACACTATAATTATGTTAAATGAAAATATAATTTATTCATATTTATTGCAAGTTTTTCCAAAGTACTTTATAATTAATATAGATAGAAAGGAAATCAATTATATATTAAATAGATTAAAAAGTATTATGAATGAACTAGATAAAATTAATTATTATATTAAACTTTATATTGAAAACTCTAAAAAAGATATGAATGAAAATGAAAGTTTAAATGTACGTATTACTCTTTTAAAAGAGGTATTAAATTATTTAAATGCAGACTTTGATATTATCTTTGAAAATAGACTTAAAATTGAATTATTACTCCAAGAAATATTTCAAAATGATAGTTATGTAAATATTTTTATAAATAGACTTTATAGTAGAAATAATGGTTCAATAAATGATTTTAAAAATATTTTATATGAAGAAATGCAAAAAAATTTACAAAAAAGTGCCATTTTAAGAGAAAATATTGCTATATATTCAAACTATTATAATTCTTGTAAAATATTTGTACTTTCTTCGAAAAGAAAAGTGGCTGTATCTATAAAAATTACCGAAGATATAAAACAAATATTAATTCTTATAAAAAATGAATATCATATATCTGATAAAGATTTAGCAATATATTTTAATGAACTTAATTTCTATAGTCAAAAAATTAAGGCTTTTGATATAAAACAAATCAATTTTATCAACGAATTATATTTAAAAATTCCCACAATTGTAAATATGGGTTTTGAGGTTATTCCTTTCGAAGAAATTAATCCAAATAGAAAAAATATTTTAGATTCTTGTGCTGATTATTTAAAAGATCAAATAGATAAATTAGATAAAAAAGAAATTATTCCTTTTGCCATAGAATATACTAAAGATTTCGAAGATGAAAAAGAAAAAAGTTATTTATATCAAAAACTAATGGAAATACTTCAAGATGAACTACTTACTTATTACTCATTTATTTTAGATACAAGTATGTCACATTCAAATGAAGAAAGAAAAACATTAACCGAAGATTACTTTAAAGTACTTAATATTTATACAATGATTCGAGAGTATTATGAAAAAACATTTAATAAAGAAATTCTAATCGAAGATACTCCACTTCCTTTAAAAGAGGAAAACATCCTTATATACTCTACTTCCAAAGTAAATCCTCTTAATGCAAAAATTATTTCCGATTTAAAGGACATACCCGAAGAATATTATGAGAATATTATTAATCTTATTAATGGATTTAAATATGGAACTTTACCAAATGGAAGTATAAAAATGCTAAAAAATAATAGTAATTTAAAGGATGTTTATGAATTAAAGGGTTATCAAACTAGAATATTATTCAAACAAATTAAAGATAATATTTATTGTATACTTGGGATGTTTAATAAAAAAAGTGATAATGATGTAAAATCTTATAAGGCAATTGGAAAAAGAGATATTCCGAAAAACATTGAACTTTCTATAGAAATTGCTCCCGAGATAGAAAATGAATTATTTAATAAACTAAATCAAAATAAAAGAACAAGTACAATATAAAAAAGATGGAAAATTAATCGTCCATCTTTTTTAGAATATTACTTTTCAATATCGTTAGCTATATTTGCTATATTGATATTAAAACTTTTAAATGTACTAAGTAATACCTGTGTACATATTATTATTATATACAAGTGCTACCAGTTTATTATGGTAGTTTTTGGTAATTATCATTTTCTCTTTGATAATTAAGTGCCATTCCAATAACGAAAACATATGCAAGAAAATAAAACCAAATCATCAAAATACAGATATTAGCAAGTCCGCCATAAAATGATGTATAAGATGCATAATTTTGAATATAGGTTGAATAAATCTCTGTAACTATTGTCCAAAGTATTGTTGTAAAAAGTGCTCCATAATTTGTATTATGTGATTTAATCTTTTTATCCGGAGCTAGTGTATAAATTATTTTTATTAAGAAAAATAATAATACTATCATAATTGGGCTTCGTAAATATTCAAATACTTTTATAACTATGCTTGTAATACCTGGATTTAAATTTACTTTTGTTATTAAATTTACCACTACACCACCAAATACAGGAACAAGTAATAAAAATATCAAAAGAAATATTAAGATAATTGAAAGAACAATTGCCTTAAATCTTCGTTTAAACCAACCTTTATTCTCTATATTATAAATTGTATTTGAACAAATAATTACTGAATCCATACCATTACTTGATAAATAGTAACAAGTAAGTAATAGTATTGTTAGCTTTAAGCCTGTACTTTCAGAACTTGTACTTAAAAGTAATCTTGCAACATCATTAGAAAAAGCTTTTTCTAAAAAACTATAAATAAAATCCATTGAAAGGTTAAGAACTGAAGCACCATAAGTAAGAAGTGTTAAAGTTGGAACAATCGCAAGTACCATAAAAAATGCGAGTTGTCCTGGAAGTAATTTCATATCGCTTCTTCTTATGACCTTAATAAATCTTTTATAAAACCTTTTAATCCTTGTTTTCATTTACTTCCTTTTGCTTTTTTAATACTTTTGTTGCTTCATTTAAAGCATCCTCGATAGTTTTAATCTCATCAATTTTCATTGAATAACCAAATTCTGCACCATAATCATAAGGAAGAGTTTTAAATTCCTTATTTAATTTATGTATATAATTTGTTATTTGTTTTTGATTATAACCTACTAAATATACAACAAACTCATTACCATCTGTTCTAATTATATCTGAATTATCAAGTTGCGTTCTAATTAAGATATTCGCTGCGGCCTTAATTTGTTTATCTCCCTCTTCATAACCTTTTGTATCATTAATTTCCTGAAGTCTATTTAAATCAACTATAAGTATTGTCTGTGGATAAATCGTATTATTATTCCATACATTAATGTTTTCTGATAAATAGTTTCGGTTTTTTAGTAAGGTTAATTGGTCTATAAATCTTAACTTATCATCTTTCTTTATCTTTTTAGCAATTGTAATCTTTCTAGTTTTCCTAATTACTAAATAAGCCACGATGACAAAAATAATTAAGAAATATATGAAATATTTTGCAAGTAGTGATATAATAGCACCATGTTTTACTGTTTCACTATGGTTATTAATACCTTCATTTAAGATTTTATGACTATCTAAAACAGTTATATATTTATTAAGAAGTTTATATAATGCACCATTATCTTTGATTCTAAAGTTATAAACCTCTTTTAAACTTCCACTTGTTCTAATTGTATAATTTCCAAGTCCGTGGGTTTTATAATATTCATAAATATTACTATCAACTAAAATAATGCAATCTTTATTATTAAGTTTAGTAAGTTCTTTAGCATTTTTATATGTTTTAATTTGAACATCAGGAATATTACTTAAATATGAATATAAAAGTGAATTATTTTGAACATAGACTTCTTTACCTGCTAAAGCATTAATACTATTAATAACCACATCATTTTTAATGTTAGCTACTACTACATAATTTACATCTACACCACTTGATGTTTTATTAAAACTATTTAAATTATAATAACCAAAGTAAGCATCAATCTCATTATTAGTAACAGCCTTATTAAATTTGGCAAAATTACTATACTTTTTAAATGTAAAATCAGTACCCGAAAAAGTCATAAATCTTTGTAAATAAACAGCCACTATGCCACCATAGTTACCTCCGGAAATGACTTCATACGGAGAATTATTTACATAACCATATTTATAACTAACAGAACGCATTTGTTCTATCTCATATTCAGTTAATCCAAGTTTACTTGAAATTAAACTAAATAGATTTTCATCATAACTTTCTTCGAAATTTTCTTTCCAAGTATCATAATATTTTTTTAGTATTGAACTTAAAATATCATCATTTGTAGTAAGTACATAATAGATATTTATATCACTAAAATGATAAATTATTTCTTTGTTATTATTGAAAATATTATTTAAATATAAATGAAGTGGTACAATAGCATATTTATTTTCACTCATCGAAGTAAATAAACTATCAATATCTTCATATGTTTTATAATTTAAATTATAGCCAGTTAAATATTTAGAAACATAAGACAAATCATTATTTAAAATAGCAATATTTCCATTTGTAATTTCACTCGGATTACTTATTATTTCACTATTATTTCCAATTAAAACATAATGATCCTCGTAGAAAACTTCATCATTTTCTGTTAAAGATTGTTTTAAGTTTAATGAAACCGCACTATTTACTGAACCATAATTAAATGTAACTTTATTGATATTTAGATTATATTTTTCAGCAAAAGTATCAAGAAAATCATAAAATACTCCCGTGCCATCACTACCAAATACTGATGAATTATTTAAAACGTTTATACTAAGAAGCGTTTGTTTTTGACTGTTTTCATCAATCCATTTTTTCTCATTTACAGTAAGTGTATTTGCCCTTAAGTACATAATAATTCCTAAAATAGTGCCCACTACTGTTAGACAAATAAAAGTGCATATAAGCACTATTTTTTTATTTTTCTTCATCTGATTCCTCTTCTATTGGAGTATTATTATTCCATGAAATATTTTCAGCGGCACTATTTTTTGATGCCATTATTGTAAAATTATCACTTTGAATTATAAATTGAACATCATAATATGAAAGTGTATCCTCTTCAAAAAGACTCATAGAGTTTTCTACTAACTTTTTAGCATTATCTAAAGTTATATTTTCATCAAATTTTATTTCTACATAAATAATTCTACCTTTAATATTAAAATCTACACTTTTAACATTTTCACTTTCTAAAAATTTTTCTTTGTAACTAGACTTAAATTCATTAGATATTTGATGTTTCTCAATACCATCAAGCCTATTACCATACTCATTTGTATCTTTTGAATAAAAGAAAGTTAGAGCAACACTGCATATTGCAATAAAACAAATAATTAGTATTATTACAAGAACAAAAACCACCCTATTATTCTTCCATAATTTTTTCATTTCTCACCTCAAATGTAATTTAATTATACTACATAATATGACATAAATCAATTTACAAATCCCTACGCGTAAAATTTAGGTTCATTTTAACATCTTTAAAATATATTTTTTTACCAGTTTCACTATTTAAAACATAAAGTGGTTTTCCATTTTCATCCTTTATTACAGAGTATTTTTTATACTTTTCATCTCTATTTAAAATGCTGCATGCAAGTGTTAAAACATATTCTTCGTCTTTTGATGTAACACAGTATACTTTTGATGCATATTCAAAATCCGCAAGTGTACCTGATATATTTAAATTAATTTCAATCATTTCTAATACCTCCTTTCTTTTTTACATTTTCAGTTTGACAGATGGTAAACGTATATGGTAAAATGATCTTATGGAAGCGATCCCACTGCTGTATGCAGAGGGTGTCGCTTCTTTTTTATTTGACAGACAGTAAACACATATGATAAAATGATCTTATGGAAGCGGTCCCACTGCTTGTGCAGAGGGTATCGCTTCTTTTTTATGTCTTAATGCACTATTTTCTTTTATAGATACCTAGTAAATCATTATCTCTTTTGACAATTATATAATTTAAATCTTTTTTATAGTTAAAAGCATTTTCTAAATTAGCATTAATTAACTCATCAGTCATATTACTATTATTTGTAACATCCATTATAAATGATTTTGCTTGTTTAGTAACATTGTGACCAAATGAATATTTACTAGCTCCCCTTTTTATTTCTTTTAAATCTAAAGGTTCAGATAAGAAATTATAATCTGCACTTAATATATAATTGTCCTCACAAATTTCAAATCTTAACTCAACTTTACCTCCAATAGTGTTAATTAACCAAAATGCTACATTTATTTCATTATTTCTAAAATTAAACTTATTTTGATTATTAAGTTTATAAGTTTTTCCATTAACAATAATTTCTTTAGCAAATGATATATTATGATTATTTGGAACTGTAAATAATAGAAAATTTTCTGTAATATCTTTATAAATATTAGAGTTTTTTGAAAGATGTCTTAATTTAGATTTAAAATAATATTTCATATTTTCATTTCTTATATTGTATAAATTATTTTGCATATTTTAAACTGGACTAAATTAATCTAGCACTTTAAATTAATTTTATGTCATAATATTTCTCCTTTCCTTTACTTTACATTTAATTTACATTTTTATAATTTTGTTATGTCATTTTGAAATTCTCCTTTCACTATACTTATTACCGAAAAATTTCTGATTTCCTCCTTTTTTGATTAAATTTCTTTAAAAAAATTAAAATTTTACATAGTTTTTACGTTTTTTGAGAAATATTTGACACTATTTTACATTTAAATTTATGTAAAGTGTTTTACATCAAAGTATAAAAAAATAACTAGATTTTTTCTAGTTATTCAATAGTTATAATTTTATTTTCTTTTAGACTTTTTTGAACATCTATCACTCTTTGATTCGAGGATCCTTTCCACTTTAGAGTTGGATTATGAAGACTATTTACAAACTGGCCATCTACTAAAACATCAATGTAGTTTAGTACTTCCTTGCCTTTTAAATCTTTATCAAATAGAAAACCACTCCATACCCATAAAGTTTTATTAGGGTATTTTTCTTTAAACGCTTTAGCAAGTAATGTTGTTCCCCCAATATTATTTGGATGTAAAGGCTCTCCACCTAAAATAGAAAGTCCAGTTATAAAATCTTTAGAGCAAAGTTCTAGTACTTCCTCAATTGTTTTTTCATTAAACTCTTTGCCGCCATCAAAATCCCAAGTTTCTTTATTAAAACAATTTTCACAGTGAAATTCACATCCTTGCATAAATATTGAAACTCTTACCCCTGGTCCATTAGAAATATCCATTTTTCTAATTTTATGATATCTCATATTTAAGCATCCTTATTATCTATGTGCATTACTCTTTCTTTTATTTCTTCGGTTCTACCTTTATTCCAAAAGTTAGTTCCAATATAACCACAAGTTCTACGTGCAACATTTAATTTATCGTGATCTCTATTTCCACAGTTTGGACAATACCATTCTAGATTATCATCAATTAAGATTTCACCAGTATAACCACATGCTTGACAATAATCTGATTTTGTATTAAGTTCAGCATACATAATATTATTATAAATGTATTCAATTACCTCCATAACAACATCTAAATTATTTTCAAGATTTGGAGTTTCAATATAACTAATTGCTCCTCCTGGAGAAAGTTTTTGGAACTCACTTTCAAGTTTTAATTTAGTAAAGGCATCAATTTCCTCGAATACTGGTACATGATATGAATTAGTAATATAATTTCTATCTGTAATACCCTTAACAACACCAAATCTATCTTTTAAACATTTAGCAAATTTATATGTTGTTGACTCAATTGGAGTTCCGTATACTGAATAATCAATATCTTCTTCCTCTTTCCATTTTTTACATTTATCATTCATATATTGCATTACTTTTAAACCAAATTCTTTACCAACTGATTCATCAGTATGAGAATGTCCCGTCATATATTTTACACATTCATAAAGTCCTGCATAACCAAGTGAAATTGTTGAATAACCGTGATGTAAAAGATCATGAATACTTTCACCTTTACCAAGTCTTGCAAGTGCTCCATGTTGCCATAAAATTGGTGCTACATCGCTTGTAACTTTTGAAAGTCTTTTATGCCTTATTTGAAGTGCTCTATGACAAAGTTCTAGTCTATCATCAAATATTTTCCAGAATAGTTCCATATCTTTATCTGATGAAAGTGCAACATCAGGAAGATTAATAGTAACAACACCTTGATTAAATCTACCATAGTATTTTGGATTACCTTTTTCATCAACATATGGAGTTAAGAAACTACGGCATCCCATACAAGGATAACATTGACCATTTCCATTTTTATCAATTTTAAGTTCTTTCATAATCTTTTCAGAAATGTAATCTGGAACCATTCTTTTAGCAGTACATTTAGCGGAAAGTTGAGTTAAATAATAATATTTACTACCTGGTTTAATATTATCTTCCTCAAGAACATATAAAAGTTTTGGAAATGCTGGTGTAATATAAACACCTTTTTCATTTTTCATACCTTGAATTCTTTGTTTTAAAACTTCCTCAATAATCATTGCAAGTTCATCTTTATATTCTTCAGTTTCACCAAGGTACATACATACACTTAAAAATGGTGCTTGACCATTAGTCGTAGTCATTGAATTAATTTGATATTGGAATGTTTGAACTCCATCAGTAATTTCTTTTTGCAAATCTTCTTTAGCATATTTTTCAGCATCTTCTTTTTTGAATTTTCTTGCTTTATATTTTTCTAAATATCTTTCATAACTACATCTTACAAAAGGTGCTAAATGTGTAAGAGTTATTGTGCATCCACCATATTGTGATGATGATACAGCAGTAATAATTTGAGTTGCAATAGTCATTGCGGTTAAGAATCTATGAGGTTTTTCAATCATTACGCCATTAATATTTGTCCCATTTTGAAGCATATCCTCAAGGTTAATTAAATCACAATTATGTAGTGCATTTTGAGCAAAATAATCAGCATCATGGAAATGAATAATACCTTCATCATGAGCTTTTACAATATCCTCAGTAAGTAAAAATCTACGAGTAATATCAGTTGAGGTAATACCTGCTAAATAATCTCTTTGAGTTGTAACTATCTTAGCATTTTTATTAGAATTTTCTGTATTCCAATATTCACTCTCACCATCTATTAATTCTTTAATAGATAAATCTGTAGTATTACTTTTTCTAACTAATTCTCTTGTATATCTATAAGTTATATATTCTTTTGCAAGAGCATATTTTCCAAGAGCCATTAGTCTATATTCTATAATATCTTGAATATCCTCGACAAGCATTCTTTTTTTCTTTAATCCTTCAACATATTTTACAATATTTCTAATTTGAATGTCACTTACTCTATCTTCTTCAGCAACTTCTTCATTTGCCTTTTTAATTGCAAGTTCAATTTTTTCTGGACAATAATCAACAATATGTCCATCTCTTTTAACTATTTTCATAAATCCACCTTCCTCTAACATAACTAAACTATAACACATTTTAAAAAAATGTATTGTTGCAATTGCAACATATTTAAAAAAATGATAAAATTTTACATGAGAGGTGTAAATGATAAAATTATTTGATAAAATATCTGATAAAGAGAAAAATAAATTAATTAATTATCTCGAAGGATTATACTATACTTTTAAAAAGAATGATAATATATCAAAAGTTCTCAAAGATCACATAATCGGAATAATTATAAATGGAAATGCTAAAATAGTTCATACTGATTATAATGGTAATAAACTTATAATCGAAGAGCTTTACGAAGATGACATTTTTGGTTCTAACCTATCATATTTATATAACAAAGAGTATGATATGATTGCAAACGAAGAAACAACAGTTTTAGTATTTGACTATGATTTAGTAATAAATACTAATTTAAATCAAGAATATTTTAATAGATTTTTAAAAAATATTATGATTATTTTAAATGATAAAATTAGAAAAAGAAATGATAGGCTTCAGATAATATCTAAAAAGACAATTCGTGATAAACTTCTTGAATATTTTGATATTGAAAGTCAAGCTCATGGAAGTAGTATAATTTATTTAACTTTTTCTTTTTCAGAACTTGCAGATTTTCTAGCAATTGATCGAAGTGCAATGCATAGAGAACTTAAAAATTTAAAGGAGGAAGGTATAATAGATATAAAAGGTAAAAAAATTATTTTATTATATCGTCACTCATTTGCTATCTAATCTTTTTTAAAGTATAATATATTTGAAAGGAAGAATAAAAATGTTTGAAAATAAAAAAATTCATATGATAGGTATCGGTGGTATCTCTATGAGTGGTATTGCTGGAATACTTTTATCATTTAACTGTAAAATTACTGGTTATGATGCTGGAGTTACTGATATAACAAAATCATTAAATGGAAAAGGCATCGAGGTAAGTAATAAACCAAATTTAGAAAATGTTAAAAATGCTGATATAGTTGTATATACCGCTGCTATTCACGAAGATAATGAAGAATTAAAATATGCAAGAGAAAATAATAAATTAGTTTTTGAAAGAAGTACTTTTTTAGGAATTCTTATGAAAGAATATGAAAATGTATTATGTATTTCAGGAACCCATGGTAAAAGTACAACAACTGGTATGGTTAGTACAATTTTTGTAAAAGCACATCTTAATCCCACAATAATGATTGGTGCTCACCTTCCTATAATAAATTCTAATTATAATGTTGGAACTAAAAAATATTTTATTGCAGAATCTTGTGAATATGTAGATAGTTTTTTAGACTTTTACCCTACAAGTGAAATAGTTTTAGATATTGATGATGATCATTTAGATTATTTTAAAAATATTGATGGTATTATTTCTTCATTTAGAAAATTTGCAGATAAATTAAATAATAATGGTAATTTAATTGTAAATAATGATGATGAAAATACAATTAAAATGGCAAATGGTTATAATAAAATAACTTATGGTATTAATAATAATTCAAATTATATGGCAAAAAATATAGAATATGATGATGCAGGACATCCTACTTATGATTTATATATTGATAATGAATATATAGATAAAATATCTTTATCAGTAACAGGTAAACATAACATTTATAATTCACTTGCCGCAATTGCAATGTGCATGCTTTATAATATAGATATTAGCTTTATAAAGGAAGGACTTTCTTCATACACAGGTGTAGGAAGAAGATTTGAATTTTTAGGTAAATGTAATGGTGCCTTCGTTTATGATGATTATGCTCACCACCCTAGTGAAATTAAAACAACACTTGATTCAGTAAAGAAGACAAAACATAATAAAGATTATGCAATATTTCAATCACATACATATTCAAGAACAATTCAGCATTTAAAAGAATTTGCTGATGTACTTTCAAACTTTGATAATATTATAATTGCTCCAATTTACCCTGCTAGAGAGGAAAATATCTGGAATGTAAAAGAAAGTGATTTAGTAGATTTAATAAAAGAAAAAAATCCAAATGTAATTTATTTAGATTCATTTGATAAAATTGAAAAACATATAAAAAATATAGTTTCAGAAAATGATTTAGTTATAACAATTGGTGCCGGACCTGTAAATGAAGTTGCTAAAAATTTAGTAAAGGAGTAATATGAAAAATAGTGATTTAGATAAACCAAAAGTAAGAAATAACAGCACTTTAATATTAATAGGTTCAATACTTTTAACAATGTTAATAATATTTATGGTATTTTACTTTTTAAGAAGTGAAAAGAAAAATGAATTTGATAAACTATACAAAGATGATTATTATGTAAGAGTTAATTTTGGAGAAACTACTAAAGGTAATAATTTAGTGGATAAAGGTACTTTTTTAAAGGAAACTAACATTGATAAAAATTATTATTTATATATAACAAAATCAAATGTAGTTTATGCATATTATACAGATTATTTTTATATTTTTGATCCACTTCATGGTTACCACATCGATTTCCAAAAAGAGCTTACTGATGATGAAGTTCAAAATATTTTAAAACAAATTGATAGTAATAAAGAAACTACTCTATTTAATAAAAATAAGGATGATTATTTAATACTTCGCTATAATGATGAAAATTATTATATGAATAAAAAGATGCTTCAACAAATACTTCAGGAATATGAAATTATTTTAGAAATCAAATAAAAAGGCCAAAAGCCTTTTTTGTTTGCAATAAATTATTTGTTTAATAACCAATCGATTATATTTTTATGAATTATTCCATTTTGAGAAAAATTAAATTTATCCATTGATAAAACATATTTGGGAAAGTTATCTTCGATTTTTTTATAAGCATTAAATTCTCTATTAATTACAGTTTCATCACTTAAAATATAAGCAACTTGAATGTAGATTTTTTCATCGAACCTTGTTGCAATAAAATCAATTTCTCCATTATCAAGTGTTCCAACATTTACATTATAACCTCGACCAATTAATTCATTATATACAATATTTTCTAAATAAGCACCTATTTGTTTCTTTTTACCTTCACTTAAAATATTAGTAAAACCTAAATCGGTTAAATAATATTTATACTTACCAGTAAGAATTCTTTTACCACGAACATCGTATCTTTCTGCTTTTGAAATAAGGTTTGCACGAGTTATGTAATCAAGATAATTATAAAGTGTTTCCAATGATACATTTCTAGAATCACTTTGCATATACTTTTTTAGACTATCAGGTGAAAATACTTGTGATGGTGTTGTTAATATATAAGTAACTATTCTATTTAATAAATCTATATCTTTAATATTAAATCTTTTTACGATATCTTTTATTATTATTGAATCATAAATATCATTTAAATAAGTTTTTCTTGAAATGTCATCTTTTTGCATAAATCTTTGTGGCATTCCACCCCATTTTATATAATCATTAAAGGCATCCTCAATATCTCTATTATCTGTAACTTTTAAAAGTTCACATACTTCATTAAATGTAAATGGAGTTATTTTAAAACTTACATATCTTCCTGCAATATGAGTTGCTAAATCACTCGATAATAAATCACTATTAGATCCAGTTATAAATATTGAAGTATTTTTTGTAGTTCTTAAAGAATTAACTACTTTTTCCCAATCTTGGACATTTTGTATTTCATCAAAAAAAACGTAATATTTATTTTCATCTGTTATTTTATTTTTAATATAATTATTTAATTTTTTAGGGTCTGTATATTCTTCGTAATCATAGTCCTCAAAGTTAATATAAAAAATATGGTTATCATCAATTTTATTTTCCTTTAACTCATCAATTATTTGTTTTAAAATAACAGACTTACCAGAACGCCTTATTCCAATTAATACCTTAATTAAATCCTGTTCATAAAAAGTTCTGATTAATTTTAAATATCTTTCTCTAATTATCATAATTTATTACCTCTTTTCTATGTTTATTATAATACTATGTCTTAATTTTGTCAATTTATTACGCCATAACGTAATTTTTTTGCATTTTTAGTGATTTATTACGGTAATATTACTTTTCACTTGTTAAATGAATTAAATAATTATCAAGTATTTTTATAATATTTTCATAAGATGTTTCTTTACATATCATATTTTTTATTTCACTACTACCCTCAAGACCTTTTAAATAATATAGAAAATGAGTTCTTATTTCAAGTACTGCATTTTTTTCACCTTTTTCAGAAACTAAATCAGTTAAATGTCTTTTCATCATTTCTATTTTTTCTCTATAAGTAACTTTTTTAGGTAATATACCTTCATTTAAAAAATCATTACATTCTTTGATGAGCCATGGATTTCCAAGAAGTCCTCTTCCTATCATTACTAAATCGCAACCAGTTTCTAAAAGCATTTTTTTAGCCTCATAACAAGATGTTACATCACCATTTCCAATTACAGGTATATTTACACTTTCTTTAACCTTTTTAATTAAGGACCAATCACTATGACCTGAATAACCTTGACTTCTTGTCCTTGCATGTAAAGTTATTGCACTAGCACCAGCTTTTTCACATATTTTAGCAACTTCCAAACAATTTATACTATTTTCATCCCAACCACTTCTTATTTTAACTGTTATAGGACAAGGAACACTCTCTTTTACAGCTTTTACTATTTCATATATTTTTTCAGGGCTTTTTAAAAGTGCACTACCCGCTTGTGATTTAATAGCTATTTTAGGTACAGGACACCCCATATTTATATCAATAATATCTGGATGCATATATTCATAAACTTTTTTAGCTGCTATGCAAAAACTTTCTTTATCAGAACCAAATATTTGTTGTGATATAGGTCTTTCACTTTCATCCATGTCTAAAAGTTTTTTAGTTTTTTCATTACCAAACATTATAGCTTTATCTGATACCATTTCACCTACTACTAAAGCGGCACCAAACTCTTTACATATCATACGATATGTTTTATTTGTTATTCCAGCCATTGGAGCAACCACTATCTTACCATTTATTTCTACATTACCTATTTTAACCATAAAAAAATCTTTCCTTTTCAAGAAAGATTATAACATTTCTAACTTACTGTGTAAACATCGTTATATGTTCCACTTCCAAGTAACTTACTTTCAGAGGA
>OIYS01000942.1_pt1 | contig 16812 bp, 11 predicted proteins | sample 1588271 | NCBI WGS metagenome assembly OIYS01 (sample SAMN03283286) | human gut metagenome | biome: human-associated habitat; material: feces | host: Homo sapiens | place: Peru | collected 2012
ACTATGAGATCATGGCGGCCTTTGACGAAATGGGTATCCGGCCCAATGTGAAGTATGTGGCGCGGGAGGATCGGACGATCCTATCCATGGTGTCGGAGGGGCTGGGCATCAGTCTGCTGCCGGAGCTGATGGTGCGGCACAGTCCCGCGCCCATTACCGCCTGCCGCCCGCCCATGACCTTCCACCGCACCATCGGCATCGGCGTGAAGGACGAGAAGGCCCTGTCCAACTCCACCCGGCTGTTTGTGGATTATGTGCGGACATGGGTGGCGGAAAACGGGGAGAAATAAGCTCCTCGCCATCCCTGTTGACGTGAAGAAGAGGCGGCCTAAAGAGGTGCGTTTCCCCGCTTCTGCCGCCAACGCGGCAGATCGCTGCATCAGGTTCAAACAAGAATCCCACCTTGTTTCAAGGTGGGATTTTCTTGTCTGCTGCAGGCGAAATGCCGCCGGAAGCAAGCGGCAGCGGTTGCTGGAATAGCCTATATTTTCAAGAAGATATGCGCCATTTAACGTTAAAATATCGTTAAGAAAAGGGCAAATTGCGACAAGTACTTGTAAAATTTAAGTAAAATTAAAAGTGGCATCTTGGTAGTAATTGCCAATTGACATATGAAAATTATGTGCTATAATAATATATTACAAAGAATCTAATATTGCGGGATAGATGCCGCATTAATTTCTATTATTTCGCCAAAAGTGGCCGAAAAAAACTTCCAAGAAGATAGAGGATCCTTGGAATCGCAGAAATGCAAAGAGGGTGGCAATGAACCGGAAACATGCGGACAAGCGAATAACGGGACACACCGGACAGGGGCAAATGAGACGCCGCGTAACAGCGGGACGTCTGGGTAAGCTGGGTCTTACTCTATTTGCCCTGGCCGGTGTTTTTTTCAGCCTGTTTGCTTCTGTGCTGGATCCGGTGGTGTGGGCGGCGGCGCTGGACGAGGACGTGCCTGCCGTGGAGGAAGCCGCCGCGGACGAAACCTCCGTACCGGAGGAACCGGAGCCGGAAGCGCCGGAGCCGGTGCTGGAGGAAGCCGCCTATCCGGTGCATATCCACATGGTGACGGGGGACGGCGAGGAGCTGCTGGAGGTCACCGTCCCGGAGGGCAGCAGCGTAGCGGCGGCGCTGGACGGCGGTGCGCTGCTGGCGGCAGCGGAGCCGGACGCCGGGGACGCGGCGGACTGGGCCACAGACTACGACTGGTACACGCTGGACGAAGCGGGGGAGAAGGTACCTTACAACATTTCGGCGGCGGTGACGGCGGAGCTGGAGCTGTACGCCCAGGACGCGGCCCGTGCGGCCGACGCCACCACAGTGCTGTTCTATGCTGCCATTGACGGCACATGGACTGTGGTGGCCCAAAAGAGCGTGTCCAGAACCACCACGGTGTTCGGTGGCTGGAACGGCGGCCGCTACTATCTGACGCTGGAGGAGCTGGCGGAGGTCTACGGCCCCTACGGCTTTGACGCCGACAGCTATCAGGGCCAGCGGTTCTTCCCCCATCTGGACAGCGCGGAGCGGGAACAGCGGGTCTGGGCGGACGTGACGCCCCGGATCGATGCCGATGACGGTTATTGGGTTCCGCTGGGCACCATCGGACGCGCCTCCAATTCGGTGTATTACACCCCGGAAAACACGGAGGGGAGCGCCTCCTACTTTACAGAGTTTAAGAAATATACCGATCCCCAGCTGCTGGCGGACAGCACCCTCTACACCGTGGAGGTAAAGGATCACAGCGGCGCGTTTTCCGCCGCCGAACTGCCGGAGACACGCTATGTCCCCAATGGCCAACCCTTTACCATCGTTCTGCCGCTTGCCGAGGGGGTACACTGGGCGGTGGCCGATCCCCTGACGGGGGAGACGCTGGATCTGACCGGCGTGGAGGACGCGGAGAGCCAGACCCTGACCTATACCGTGCCTGCCGCCAGCCACCCTTACCGCTTCTCCGCCTACAGCGACCAGAAGGTGATTGTGTATAAGGCGGGGCTGACGGCGTCGCTGGTGGATCTGAGTAACGAGCTGCTGGTCGGTGCCCAGAGCATTATTGTGGATGGCTCCGTGCGGGGCAGCCTGACGTATTCCGACCAGTGCGATCCCAAGCAGCAGCGCTATACGGTCCTGTCACCGGACAATGATCGCGCTGCCATCAAGCTGGTGAAGGGAAACGCCCACAACCGCCGCTTTATCTATCGCTTTACCGGCTGGCGGGTCAGCGGATCCAACATCGTATTGCAGCCGGGCCGGGTGGTGAACCTGGACGATCTGGGACCGCATATGGATTCCATCACCCACGAGGTGACGCTGACGGCGGTGTGGACCCCCTTTGCCGACAATAGCGAGCGTATCGAGACGGTGAATTTCTTTGTTAGCCTGAACTGTGAGATTGCAGACAATATGTCCAACGGGTTTGCCTCGCAACCACAGAGTAACTTTACCTCCTCATTGGCATATACCCGTGTACGGGGCGCGGAGAGTCTGGGCAGCGGGCATGACAACGCGATGGTTATTGCACCACCGGAGGAGAGCAGCACCGCCTACGAGGTGGACAGTGAGCTGCGCAAGCTGACCACAACGCCCTGTCAGGGCTTGACATTGGAGACCTTCCCCTCGGACGAGGCTATTTTTGAAAACATCCGGAATGGAAGCTACACTATCAAGATCGACGGCGTGACCATCGACAGGCAGTACCTGACCAGTGAACACTTTACCATCCGGTGGTATGTGCTGAAGTATGAGCACAGCGACGGCTTCCACATCGACGGTGTGCTGGTGGCCAAGGCGGGCCGGCTGGTGGTGAAGAAGGCCTTTACCGGCAACAGGGACGCCATCGCGGCGGTAAAGGCCAACGACTTTTACATCAGCGTGGAGCACCATTCCGACGTGGATCGGGACAAGGAGACGCTGGACTATAACCTGTCCCTGAACGCCGCCGCGGAGGAAACGCGGGAGGGCTATACCGGCTACACCGACTACGACCCGGACAGCGACACCTATATCTGGGTGCTGCTGGGACGGCAGGAGCAGATGTACTACGTGCGGGAGCACAACGTGTCGCCGCCGGAGGGCATCAACTACACGGCACGCTATGCCATCACCAACTCTGCGGCCCAGACCGGCGGATGGGTGGACTATCCTGACGAGGGCATCTCGGCAAAGGTGACCTCCTACGCCAGCGATGTGCCGGATGCGGCGGTGCAGATCGTGGCATTGCAGAATATCTACGTCAAGGCGGGCCTGCTGACCGTGGCCAAGCTGGACAGCAACACCGGCAACGGCATCCGGGATGTGGCCTTCCGCCTGACCCATGAGAACGACCCGGATCTGGCGGTCTACAAAAAGCCCGGCACCAACGAATACACCACCTCCCAGCAGGAGGAGGGCTATACGGAGCGGGTGGAGGACAATCTTGTGACCTCCGGCCCCAACGGGTATTTCTACATCAGGCTGGCGGCGGATGGCCAGCCCTACACGCTGGAGGAGCTGGTGCCCAACGGCTACTACGGCCCGGAGAAGGTTCGCTTCACCGTGGATGAGAGCGGCACCATCACCTCGCTGGCGGAGCTTCCCGCCCGGGGCGATACCCTCCGGTGGTCGTCGGGCCTGAACACCAAAATGCTGGTGCTGCAAAACGAGTCCCGTCTGCTGACGGAGGTCACGGCCAGAAAGGACTGGGGCGCCGCCTATGAGCGGGAAAAGAAGCCTGTCACGGTGGCGCTGTACCGTAACGGCGTAAGGCTGGTGGGCCCCGGCAATGACGATCTGCTGTATCAGGCAGTGCTCAGCCCGGAGAACGACTGGTCCTATACGTGGCACGACCTGCCCCTGTTCGTGGACGGCCAGAGCGCCCGGTACAGCCTGCGCGAGCTGCTGATCGGCGATGTGGCCTATGACGCGGCCATCGACGATGGCTACGACAACTATCTGGTCAGCTATGACCCGCCCCTGTATACCGAGAGCGCCAGCGGTCAGGAGAGCATGTTCGCCCACTGGGAGAGCGCGGATGGCACGGTGCACTACGCCGACCACGTGCTGCTGACGGTGAACAATGCCGTGGTGACCGGCGAGATCGCCTTTGCCAAGGTCAGCGACAGCGGCGCGCCCATCTCCGGCGCGGAATTCACCCTGTACACCGACCCCTCCTGCACCGGGGATTCCGCCATCGACACGGCGGTCTCCAACGACAGCGGCTTCGTGAAGTTCGCCGGACGCAGCGCCGGTGTGTACTACCTGAAGGAGACCGACTCCCCACAGGGCTTTTCCCTGAACGAGACGGTGTATAAGGTCACCATCCACGCGGGCAAGGCTCACATCACCCCGCTGGGCGGCAGCGGCGGAGACGTGCATCAGATCGTCAACGACAGCGCCCTGACCCTGACGCTGGAGAAGTACAGCGTGGGCGGCTCGCGTCTCAGCGGCGCGGTGTTCACCCTGCGGCGCACCGGCGATGTGCCGGAGGATGAGCGTGACGAGCCGGGCGGCGACTACACCGTGGGCGCGGACGGCACCGTGGTGATCGACGGCCTGCCCTCCGGCGACTATGAGCTGCGGGAGACTGCCGCTCCCTCCGGCTACCGGACACGGGAGGAGGTATTCTGCTTCCGCGTCAGCAACGGCCAGCTGACCCAGATCGCGCCCTATCCCGATCAGGGCTGGACGCTGACGGCCTACGGCAGCCGCTATGTGCTGACGGTGACGGACGAAGCGCTGTTCACCTTTCCCACCACCGGCGGCTGCGGCATTTATGTGTCCGCGGCGCTGGGTACGGTCATCATGTGCGCCGCCGCGTGGCTGATGCTTCGGCCGCGGCAAAAGGGGAAACGTCTGGCCTAGGCCGGAGTAAATTATATACAGATATACAAAAATTTTGAAAAGAGGAGATCATTATGAAGCATGTGACAAAAAAGCTGACGGCGCTGGTATTGGCGGCGCTGTTGGTGCTGTCGCTGGGCGTGTCCGCCTGGGCGACGGAGGGAACGGAGACCGCCAGAAGGGTACCGCTGGCCAATGAAACGGCAACCATTACCATCGATGATGTTAAGGCCGATGAAACCGCCGTTGTGTATCAGCTGGTGAGCTACAACGACACCTACACAAACTATGAATTCGAGAGCAACTTCAAGACATTCCTGGAGACGAAAGCGGGAAAGACCGGCGACCAGCAAAATGACATCGCCACCTATTTTGCCAAGCAGAGTGCGCCCGATACCACCAAGCTGATCGAGGAGTTTGCGACCCTGTGCAACACTGAGAACAGCGGCTATGCCTGCCCGGCGGAGTATAGCCGCAAGCGTGCCACCGGTACCAGTGTAGACGTACAGGTAGAACCGGGCTACTACATGATCATCATGGAGACCAGTGTTAGCGCCAGCCGCATCTATCAGCCCATCACGGTGTTTGTCCGTGTGGACGCAGATAAGCTGCACATCTATGCCGGCGGCAGCGCTGCTCCCATTACCGACAATAAGGCCACCATTCAGACCAAGCACGTGCAGGGCCCCACCATCGATAAGAAGGTGTGGTGCAGCACCCATGACGAGTGGGCCACCACCGCTGATGTGGGCGTTGGTCAGACGGCGAAATACTATGTGGTTATTGACCTGCCCAAGTATGAATCCGTCACCACGCTGGATCTGACGGTGAACGACAAGATGACGGGCCTGAAGTATGTAGACGGCTCTGCCAAAGTTTACGAGCAGGCTCCTGTCGGCAACCAGTTCACCGGAATGCCTGTAGCCAATGCTGTGACTGAGCCGACTGTAGACGCGGATGATGCCAGTGTGCTGAACTTTACGCTGGACTATAAAAAGATCGCCCTTGCGGGAGCGGAGACTGCCATTACCGCCAAGCAGGTATGGCTGTACTATGAGGCGGTCGTGACCGAGGACGCCATAACTGGCCATCAGGCAACCAACAGCGCCACCCTGACCTACGCCAACGCCTCCACCAAGAAGGAACATGTCACGGAGCCTGCTTCCACCACGGTGTTCAACTATGCGATGAATCTGCAGAAGCAATCTGATCGCAGCGTTCCCCTGTCCGGAGCCAAGTTTACATTCTATGTAGATAAAGAAATGACACAGCTCGTTTACTTTGTACCTGTTGGGACGGAGGATCAGAAGATGTACCGCGTGGGCAAAGCGGAAGATGCCGGGGCGATTACCGAGATCCCTGCCGATTTCACGCTTGTGGGTGGAAGCACCGGCACGGTGTACTTCAAGGAGACCACCGTGCCCGCCGGCTATTTTGCCCCTGCGGGCGGCTTCAAGCTGGTGCTGGCCTCTGAGGTTTCCGGCGTTACCACCCAGCACACCGGCAATCTGCGTTCCACCGGCACAGACCCCAGTGCCCTGACTCCGCTGAATGAAAATGACAAGGATCTGATCCTGACCAGCGCGATTGTGACCGATACTCCCCATATTTACCGGGTAATACTGCGCAACAGTACCACCCCCGTGCTGCCCAGTACCGGCGGCGTGGGCACGGTGATGTTCACCGTGGGCGGCATCGCCATCATGGTGCTGGCCGCCTTCCTGTTCCTGCGCCGCAAGAATAAGGAAAACTGAACCGCATCAAATCGCTGAAACTGCCGGGAGGGAGCTTCTCCCTCCCGGCGGCTCCGGCAGCAAGGAGAGACCCATGAAAAAACGCGTATTTCTGCTTGGCTTGCTGTTTCTGGTGGGCCTCTCCGTGCTGCTGTATCCGCTGATCAGCAGCGAGTGGAACCGTCATCGCAGCGACGCCATGATCGATTCCTATACCCAAACCGTATCGCAGGCTCCGGCGGAGGATCGTTCGGCGTGGATCGACAGCGCCCGGCAGTACAACGCCGCACTGGAGGGCAAGCATTTTCCCGACGCCTTTGCCAACATCACCCGGGAGGAGAGCGCTGCGTACCTTGCCCAGCTGGCCTTTGACGACAACGGCGTCATGGCCTATATCTCCATTCCCCGCATCGACGTCAGCCTGCCGGTGTATCACGGCACCTCGCCGGAGGCGCTGGCAAAGGGCGCGGGACATCTGGAGGGCTCGGCGCTGCCGGTGGGCGGCGCGGGGACGCACTGCGTCATCTCGGCCCATCGGGGCCTGCCCTCCGCCACTCTGTTTACCGACCTGGATCAGCTGCGGCTGGGGGATCATTTCTACCTCTATGTGCTGGATCAGGTGCTGGCCTATCAGGTGGATCAAATTCTGGTGGTGGAGCCGGACGAGATGGAGGCCCTGAACCGTCAGGACGGGGCGGACTATACCACCCTTGTCACCTGCACGCCCTACGGCGTCAATACCCAGCGGCTGCTGGTGCGGGGTCATCGCGTGGCCTATGAGCCGGAGACGGAGCAGCAGGAGGCGCAGCAGACCGTCCGCTCGCTGCATACCAACTATGTGCTGTGGGTGGCGGTGGGCCTTGGCGTGACGCTGGTTTTTATCCTGCTGCTGTGGCGGGGCCAGCGGTCAAAGGGTAAGCGGCTATCCTGACAGAAAAGGGGGCGGACACAGCCCATGAAAAGGAAATTAACGGGTGTGCTTCTGCCTGCGCTGGTGTTTCTGGTGGGGTTCACTGTGCTGCTGTATCCCTCCCTCAGCGATCTGTGGAATCAGCACCGGCAGGAGACCATGATCGACACCTATGTGGAAACGGTGGCCCGGATGACGCAGGAGGATCACTCCGCCGCGTGGGAAGCGGCACAGTCCTATAACGCGGGGCTGGACGTGAGCTTTCACGACGCCTTCACCGGAGCGCAGCCCGGAAGCGGCGACCCCTACTGGTCGGTGCTGGATCCGGAGGGCAGCGGCGTGATGGGGTACATTGAGATTCCCAAGATCAGCGTCCGCCTGCCCATCTATCACGGCACCGGCGAGGACGCCCTGCAGCGGGGCATCGGTCATCTGGCGGGCACCTCTCTGCCGATAGGCGGCGCGGGAAGCCACTGCGTGCTGTCCGGCCACCGGGGACTGCCTGCGGCGCTGCTGTTTACCGATCTGGATCAGCTGGCGGCGGGAGACCGTTTTTACCTGCATGTGCTGGGCGAGACGCTGGCCTACGCGGTGGACAGCGTGGCCGTGGTGGAGCCAACGGAGGTGTCAAACCTGCTGCCGGATGCCGGCGGCGACTATGTGACGCTGTTGACCTGCACCCCCTACGGGGTCAACACCCATCGGCTGCTGGTGCGGGGACGCCGGGTGCCCTATGTGCCGGAGGAGACGCCGACCATCACCACGGCGGAGCAGATCGTCCACAGCTTCGGCTGGCGGGGCAAGGCGGCGCTGGCGGCAGTGGGTGTGCTGACAGCGGCGGCGTTGATCGCCGGACTGGCAAAGAAACGAACGAAAAAAGCGGAATAACAATTGGTGCGAAAAGGTGCGTGTCTATGAAGCAGACCTTTTGCCAAGTGAATAAAGCCATCACCACGGTGGCGGCGGCGCTGCTGCTGGCAGTGACGCTGGCGCGGGTCGTCTGGGCCGTGCCGGTGCTGGATTTGGACGGAACGTACACGCTGCGGCTGGACTGCCGGCATGAAGGCAAGGCGCTGTCCGGCGTGCCGGTACGGCTTTTCCGGGTGGCTGACGCGGACGTCCGGGGCGGCTATACGCCCACGGAGGATTTTTCTGCCAGCGGTGTGGCACTGACGGGACTGGACAGTGCCGGACAATGGCGGGAAGCGGCCCAAACGCTGAGCGTCTGGGCAAAGCAGCAGGCGCTGACGCCTCTGACCGTCCAGACCTCCGGCAGCGACGGAGCCGCCGTGTTCCCGGCCCTGAAGGCGGGGCTGTATCTGGTGGAGCTGGAGCCGCTGCGGAGAGCGGGCGGGGTGTATACCTTCACGCCGCTGCTGGCGGCCGTTCCGACTCTGAACACCGATGGCGACGGCTGGACGGAGGAAACGGAGGTGCTGCCCAAGGTGGCTTTTGAGAAGGACGGCAAGCCCTCGGGGCCGGACAGCGAGCCGGATACGCCGGCGCCTGCGGAGCCGGGGGATCGCCTGCCCCAGACGGGACAGCTGAAGTGGCCGGTGCCGGTGCTGGCGGTGAGCGGCATGGCGCTGTTCGCCGTGGGCCTGTGGCTGACCCGGAGGAACCGCCATGAGTAGGCGGCTGGGCCGTGTCTGCGCGGTGCTGGGCGTGCTGTGTATTCTGGCTGCGGCGGTACTGGCGCTCCATAATCGCTGGCAAGACCGTGCGGCGGAGGAGACGGCGCGGCAGGCGCTGGAGCAGCTGGCGGAAACCGTTCTGACGGAGGAAGCGCCGGGAGACCCCGACGGCGGCATCACCGTGGAAGGCAGGCAGTATCTGGGCTTTCTCTCGCTGCCAACGCTGGAGCGGGAGCTGCCGGTGCTGCTGGACTGGAACATGGAGAGCCTGAAGGGCTCGCCTGCCCGCTATGCCGGATCCTTCCGCGATGGAGGGCTGGTCATCGGCGCTCATAACTATGACCGCCACTTTGGCGGCCTGAGCCGCCTGCAAAGCGGCGACGCCGTGTATCTGACCGATGGCGCGGGGACGGTGCACCGCTACGTGGTGGAGCGCGTGGAGACGCTGGCTCCGGAGGATGTGGCGGAGATGACCGGCACCCAATGGGACTTGACGCTGTTCACCTGTACCTATGGCGGCCAAAGCCGTGTGACGGTACGGTGTACCGCGGCAGATCAATAAGAAAATACCCCGGCGGCCATCCGGAACGGATGGCCGCCGGGGTATTTGTGAAGAATAAGGGGGTTTGACGGAAGGAAGCGGTGCGGCTGTCAGCCGCACCGCTTCCTCCTTGGAGAGAGGTTTAGGAAAAGGCTTTCCGGATCGTCCGTTACGCCTGATACAGCAGGTTGGCGATGGGGTTGTACAGCAGGATGGAGACCACCACGATCACCAGCAGACCCACGGCAGCCATGACAAACAGCTGCAGGAAGGTCTTGCGCTCCTCCGGGCCGGTGAAGTCCTTCTTGGCCGTACCCAGGGCAGCCAGAATCAGCGCGCCGCCGGTGGAGAGGGGAGACACACCGGACAGAGAACCGCCTGCGCCCACGGCAGCCATCAGGGCCACGGGGTTGACGTTGCCGCCGACTTCAGCGGCGATGTCCACGCTCATGGGCATCATGGTGGGATACACCACGCCCAGCGCGGAGCTGACCATGCTCAGAAGGCCCGCGGAGATACCCATGAAGGGGGTGGCGGTGAAGGGCGTCATGATGGAGGACAGGCCGTTGCTCAGCAGGTCGATGCCGCCGGCAGCGTCCACAATGTTCATCAGCGCGCCCACGCTCAGCACCATCACGATGGTGCCCCAGGGCAGAGACTTCAGGCAGGCGCCGTCCTCGGCCACATGGAACAGCAGCAGCACGGCGGCCACAAAGAAGGCGGACAGGCCGATATTCACGTTGCAGAAGATGATCAGCACCAGCATGGCCAGAATGCCGCACAGAGAGGCGATCTGCTTGCCGTTGAACTTCTCCAGATCCCGCAGGTTCAGGGCCTTTTCGGGTGCTTTGACGCGGTAGCCCTTGAAGATGAAGAACAGCACCACGGAGAACACGATGGTTACCAGCGTCTGGCAGGCCAGGATAGCGGGCATGACGTTGCCCAGGCCGCTCTCAGCGGCGGCAGCGGTGATGATGGCCGCTTCGGGGGTGATGGGCGTCATACGGCCTGCCATCAGGCCGCATTCGCCGATCAGCGCCAGCATGACCGGGTTGTAGCCCACCTCCAGGGCGATGGTCACGCCCAGGGCGGGGATGATGGCCAGTGCGGGGACAGCGCCGGGGCCCACGCCGGCGATAACAAAGCCGGCGATATAGATCACGATGGGGATGACCCAGACCTTGTTGCCGGCCAGCGCGATGATCTTGCGGGCCAGCAGGTCCAGCGCACCGGTGGCGTTGATGGTGGCGAACAGCAGCGTGATGCCCACCAGCGTCACAAACATGGAGGAGCTGAAGCCGCCGATCAGGTCCTTATCCGTCATGCCGAACAGACGGACGGCGATGACGCCGGCGGCGACGGCCAGAATGCCCACGTTGATCTTGCGGACAAAGGCCAGAATGATAACGCCGAGGAAAATGACCAGGGCGATTACGTCCATAGCAGCGATCGTCATATCGTTTACCTCCTTCTCTCGCCTCAGCCGCAGCAGACGCTGCGCTTGGTGATGTTGATCTGGTGGCCGCTGTAATTGCCCACCAGCAGGGAGTGCTCGTACTGAGCGGCAGCCAGCGCCTTTTCAAAGTCCACGCCGGTCTCGTAGCCCATGCGGTCCAGCAGCCACACCAGGTCCTCGGTGGCGGTGTTGCCGGAAGCACCGGGGGCGAAGGGGCAGCCGCCCAGGCCGCCCAGGGTGGTCTCCACCTCGGTGATGCCGCATTCGATGGCGGTGATGCTGTTGACGATGCCGTTGTTGCGGGTGTCGTGGAAGTGGGGACGGAAGGTGCAGTCGGGATAGGCGGCGGTCAGGGCCTTGACGGTCTCACGCACCTGCTTGGGGTTGGCCACGCCGATGGTGTCGCCCAGCGTAAAGTTCCGGATGCCGTAGTCCCGCACCTTGCCGATCATGTCCACCAGACTGCTGACGGCGGGGATACCCTCAAAGGGGCAGCCGAAGGCGGTGGCGATATCCACGGTCAGCTTCAGCTCCGGGCAGTTATCCAGCACATTGCGCAGCTCGGCAAAGGACTGCTCATGGGTGCGGTTGATGTTGGCCTTGTTGTGGGACTCGCTGAGGGAGATGACCATATCCACGCTCTTGATGCCGGCGGCCAGCGCGGCCTTTGCGCCGTACAGGTTGGGGATCAGGGCGAACAGGTCCAGATCGGGGTACTTTTCCACGCAGGCAGCGGCCAGCTCCTTGGCGTCGGCCATCTGGGGAATGGCCTTGGGGCTGACGAAGGAGGTGCACTGGAGATGACGGATGCCAGTGCCCACCATGCGGTCGATCAGGTCCAGCTTGGTTTCCGTGGGAACGATGTCCTTCAGGTTCTGAAAGCCGTCCCGCGGGCCGACTTCATACAGTTCAACTTTTGCCATGTGACTCTACTCCTTACTGTTACACCGGTGCGGTGTGTGATCTGCTGTGTCGGAAGTATGGCCATTGTAACAGCAGACAGGTGAAAACAGACAATCAAAGGCGCAGCCATGGGAAAAGCGCGGCAAAATCGTTTCAAAACAGTTCAACCGGAAATAGGTGAAACAAAATAAAGGCAGAAATCCGCCTGGCGTCGCAGGTTTCTGTAAAACTAACTGTCAAAATTTTGACATAATACGTCAAACCCAGCCGCGCCGCAGGGGCACGGCTGGGTTTGCGGCGGGTTCGTCAGCTCTCCTCGCCGCCCGGTGCGGTATCCTGCAGGATGCGCCAGATGGTGGTACGGCTGACGGAGAGTTTTTCCGCCAGCGTGTCGTTGGAGTATTTCATCAGCGCCTTGATCTGGAGAATACCCCGCAGGAACGCCTCTCTGTCTACCACGGGCCGCTGGGTCAGGGCGGGATGCTGTTCCAGTATCTCACGGAAAATGGTCTCCTCACCGATGGCCTGCAGCAGCAGGAGGTATTGGACCTTGGGGGTGGCCTTCTCCAGACGGGACATTGCGATGACATACCGGGTGCAGACGGCCTGCAGCTCCTGCAGCTGGCCGGGCCAGCTGTGGAAGGTCAGCAGCTCCTGCATCTGGTCCGACAGGGCGACCCGATGGTGATACCCGGTATTGCCTGACAGGCTTCGCAGGAACAGGGGGACGATGTCCTCCCTCCGCTGGGTGAGGGAGGGCAGCTCCAGCTGGCAGATGGACAGGCAGCTTTGCAGGTCGGCCGGAATGGTGCGGGCTTCCTCCGGCGTCATGATGGTATAGACCATCAGATCCAGCAGCAGCGGGGCGGTCATGCCGGGGCGGAAGATGTGGCGGGAGGTCAGCGCCTGCATGAGGCAGGCGTGTACCACCGGCTGGGCCAGCGCCACGTTTTTCAGGATCACGCTGCCGCCGTTGGCGGCGGTCAGCAGGCCGGACACCGTGCCGTCCTGTCCCTCATAGCCCAGCAGAATGTGGGGCGCGTCCTCCGTGGCGATGGTGGCCAGATCGATGGTAAGGCAGGGCTTCTGTGCCTGAGGCGAGGTGCTGTGCATGCAGCGGGCGAAGATCTCACGGCCGGAGCCGGGCTGGCCCAATATCATGGTGGGGTAGTGGAGCTTTGCCAGATTCTGTCCTTGCTCCACCGTCCTTTTCATAATAGAAGACTGGGCGATCACGTCCTCCCAGCGGCACACGATCTGGGCAAGACTGGGCGTGTCCTGCTCCGCCTTTTTCCGGTTGTGGGATTCGGGGTACAGGGTGATGAGAATGCCGATGGTGCGGCGATCCTGGGTGATGCGCTCCTGCACGCAGCGCATCATGGCGCCCACCACCAGCCGGTAGGAGTCGGAGCGGGTCTGCCCGCTTTTCAGCAGCGCCGCGATGGACAGGTTGGGGAAATAGTCCGTCAGCAGCTTGCCCCGGATCTGGGAGGCGGCGATGCCGGTGAACCGCTGGGCCGTCTGGTTGAACAGCTTCACCCGGCCCTGCTCATCGGTGACGATCATGCCGAACTGGCTGTTGTTCAGGATAGCTTTGGTGATCTCCCGGGACTGACGGCTTTCATGCAGCTTCCGCGCCCGTTCACCTGCCCGCAGGCAGGCGTCGCGGATGGACTCCTTGCCATAGTAGACCAGAATGCCCGTCCGGCCCAGCGCGTTGGCGGTCTCGTTGGCTGCCGTGGCGCCGATGAAGGCGTCGCAGTCGGAGCGGCGGATCTGCTCCCGCAGCTCCGCGATGCTCTCGAAGGTCACCTCCTGCAGGGGCACCTCCATCAGCTTTTCCAGCATGGGAAGATCCGGCGGCGCGGAAAACCGGTGCCGGGCAATGCAGATATTCCGGCAGCCCCGGTTCAGCGCCTTGCGGATGGCGATGGCGTAGTCAATGTACCGGATGGTGATCTCCACCAGCGGATCGTCGTAGTGGGTGGAGAACCGGGCGGCGTTGCCGGGGCCGGCCACGAACACGCTGCACCCCAGCTGCCGGGCCTCCTCCACGCAGGCGTCCTGATTCTCCAGATTGCTTTCCATCAGCACGTATTCCACGTCGTTGTCCGGCAGACTGTCGATGACCTCCCGGGCCACCTCGCTGAGCTTGGAATAGCCCAGAAAACAGACCTTATAGGGTCGTTCGGCCTTTTTTTGCAATTCTTCCATGGTGCGTTCCTCCTTCGGCGGGGTTTTTGGCTGTGAACAGGACGACTTTGTTTCATGAAAAAGAAAATATCACATTTTGAAACAAAAAGCAAGATATAACGCCGCCGCCGCGTTTCGTTTGGCCTTGCGGGGAAAAGCCTGCTATCATAAAAGCCATCAAAGGACTGTGTCGGAAGCAGTTTTTTGAAATGAAGGAGCATACGCATATGAAAAAAGCACTGAGTGATATCACGGTTCTGGATCTGACCCGTGTTCTGGCTGGCCCCTACTGCACCATGATGCTGGCGGACTTCGGCGCCAACGTCATCAAGATCGAGGTGCCCGGCAAGGGCGACGATACCCGCGCCTTTGGTCCGCTGAAAAATGGCGCCAGCATGTACTACGCCAACGTCAACCGCAACAAGCGGGGCGTCACCCTGAACCTGAAGTCCCCAGAGGGCAAGAAGCTGTTTCTGGAGATGGTCAAGAAGGCCGACGTGGTGGTGGAGAACTACCGTCCCGGCGTCATGGACAAGCTGGGCGTGGGCTACGACGTGCTGAAGGAGGTCAACGACCAGATCATCTACGGCGCTGTCTCCGGCTTCGGCTGCTACGGACCCTATTCCCAGCGCCCCGGCTACGACATTATCGCCCAGTCCAGCGGCGGCCTGATGAGCATCACCGGTGAGGCCGGCGGCCATCCCCTCCGCGTCGGTAACGCCATGGGCGATGTGCTGGGCGGCATGAACCTGACCATCGGCATTCTCACCGCCCTCCACGCCCGTGAGCTTACCGGCAAGGGCCAGCGTGTGGACGTGTCTCTGGTGGATTCCGTGGTCTCCAGTCTGGAGACCGGCACCCAGCGCTACTTCGCCTCCGGCAAGCAGCCTGAGCTGATGGGCAACCGCTACGCCTCCGCCTATCCTTACGACTCCTTCCAGGCCAGCGACGGTCTGTTCGTCATCGGCTGCGGCAACGATAAGCTGTTCACCCTGCTGTGCACCAAGGTGCTGATGCGGGAGGATCTGCTGACCGATCCCCGCTTCGACAGCAACCTGCACCGCTGCGAAAATCATGAGGCGCTGAAGCCCGAAATCGAGAAGTGGACCACGCAGCACACCATCGACGAGTGCGTGGAGCTGATCCTTGCCGCCGGTGTGCCTGCTTCCCCCATCAACGACCTGAAGCGCGTCACCACCGATCCCCATATCGCGGTTGCCCGCGAGATGTTCGTGCCCATGCACCATCCCGTTATCGGCGACATGAAGGTCAACGGTAACCCCGTGAAGCTGCTGGACACCAAGGCCGATATCTCCCGCCCCGCCCCTGATCTGGGTCAGGACAACGCCGCCGTCTACGGCGAGCTGCTGGGCCTGACCGAAGCAGACCTGACCGCCCTGAAGGAGCAGCAGGTCATCTGAAATCAGACAGCAAAAGCCGCCGCTGCGTACCACGGGTACGCAGCGGCGGCAGTTTTTTTATCGGCAGTTTACTTGAGTCCGGCCTGCTCCAGCAGCCCGGGAACCTTGGATTCCCAGCCCAGAGACATGATGTGGACGCCTTGACAGTAGGGCTTGCACTCACGGATGATGCGGGCGGCGATCTCCACGCCGGTGATACCGGCCTTGGTCTTTTCCTTGTCCGCCTGCAGCTCGGCGATCAAATCGTCGGGGATGTGAACACCGGCCACATTGTTGTTCATGAAGCGGCACATGCCCACAGACTTGGGGATGATGATACCCACCTGTACGGGCTTGCCGAACTGCTTGGCAGCCTCCATGAACTTGATGAACTTCTCCGGCTCAAAGACCGCCTGCGTCTGGAAGAACTCAGCGCCGGCCTTGACCTTGCGCTCCATCTTCACCAGCTGTGCGTCCACGGAGTCGGAACAGGGGGACACCACGGCGCCCTTGGCGAACTTGGGGGGCTCGCCCACCAGCTCGTTGCCGCCCAGATCCTTGCCGGTCTCCAGCAGGCTGGCCGCGTGAAGCAGCGACACGGAGTCCAGATCGAACACAGGCTTGGCCTGAGGATGGTCGCCCAGCTTGGTGTGGTCGCCGGTCAGGCACAGGATGTTGTCGATGCCCAGCATGGCGGCGCTCAGCAGGTCGGACTGCAGCGCGATGCGGTTGCGGTCGCGGCAGGTCAGCTGGAAGATGGGGGTAAGACCCGCGTCCTTCAGCACCTTGCAGGTAGCCAGACCGCCCAGCCGCATGACGGAGGACTGGTTATCGGTCACGTTGACGTAGTGGACGCCGGTGAGATACTCTTTTGCCTCCTCCACCAGACTGTCGATATGGATACCCTTGGGAGGGCCGATCTCGGCGGAAACGACGAATTCACCGTTATGAAACAGATCTGTAATTTTCATAGCATTACTCCTGATTAGTCAGATTCTTTGGCGGCCATGGTCGCCTGATCCGTGTTGAAATCGTGCATCTGCGTGGGGCAGCGCAGGACGTCCAGGCGGCCCTGTGCCTTCAGCCGCTGGATGATCCGTTCCCAGCCGCAGTCCATCGTGGGGGAAACCTCGCATTTGCCGTCCTTCGTGCCGCCGCACGGGCCGTTGACAAGGCTCTTGGAGCAGGCGGTGATGGGGCAGATGCCGCCGGTCAGGTTCAGGAAGC
>OIYS01000944.1_pt1 | contig 16796 bp, 15 predicted proteins | sample 1588271 | NCBI WGS metagenome assembly OIYS01 (sample SAMN03283286) | human gut metagenome | biome: human-associated habitat; material: feces | host: Homo sapiens | place: Peru | collected 2012
TTACAAAAATGATTTAACATTTTTTCCTTGCATAGATAATATATCATAAATATTTATCTATGTCAAACTATTACTCCAAATTTTCTTTATAATTTTTCTCAATAATTTTATCAAAATAATTATATATGGATTTCAATAGTCCATTATTATTATAGTATTTTCCGTTTAAAATTATTCTTCCATAAAATAATTTTGTAATATCGTGTTTTACATTATTCTTTATGCCCTCACTACTTACTATAATATTAAACATATATAAAGTATAGGTAATTTGTCTTATTCTAGAATTAGAAAGTTTAGTATTTCTATTCTCTTTCCCAATATCACAATCCTTTAAATAATTAATAACTAACGTATCAGCTCTATGTGTATTGTCTTTTTTGTCTAGTTCACATAATACACAAGAATTATGAGCAACAGTATTTCTAAGTTTATTTACTTCTCTTAAAATAAATATATATTTATTGTCGTCTAAAACATAATATTTAGTAAAGAAATCAAAAAAATTAATCAATTCACCAAATGTGATTATTTCAAGAAATTCCCAAATAGGTATATTTTCTATTTTAGTATCTTTATCTAAATCGTATTTAGAAAATATTTTTTGATAATACTCATTTGATACTTTTTTTCTAATGCTTTCATGCACTCTTTTAGGACGTTCCTTATCATTAAAATCTTTTTCCAAATATAAATTAACAATTTTATAACCATCTTCTTCTGATATTTCCTCAATAGTATTTAGTATTCTTATTTTTAAATAATGTTCTATATCAATTATCATTTTAAATAATACTAGTCTAGTTCTATAGTCTATAATAGATAAATCTTTTAAATATGCAAAATCTAAATCTATATATTTTCCTTCAAGCTCACCACATTGATATTTAACAAAATTATTTTTATATGATGTTACATTATAATAGTTATTATTCTCTTTTAAATATATTTCAGCATCTTGTTCTGAGCAACATTAAAATTTAATGTTTTTATTTTTTAAATAAGGAACCATATCAGATATTTTCATCATCGGTCTTAATATCAAAGTTTTATCATTCATAATTACCCTCCTATTTGGATTTTTTAATAGATAATTATATTTTATCATAAATATTAATTTTTTTTACTTTAGATGCAAAAAAAGCTGAGATTTTTTACATAAAAATCATCTCAGCCTTAAAACATCAAGAATAAATGTTTTTTTAATAACTATATTTTTGCATTGAGGTATATCATTTCTATATATAATAATACCATCATTAGTAATGATTATACGACTTAAAAACGCTTTTGTTCTTTTATCTACTTTTGTGTTTCTGACTTGATTGCAGCTTGTGCAGCAGCAAGTCTAGCAATAGGAACTCTATAAGGTGAACATGATACATAATCAAGTCCTACATTATGACAGAATTCAACACTTGATGGATCTCCACCATGTTCTCCACAAATACCTAAATGGATATTTGGATTAGTTTCTCTTCCTAAAGTTGATGCCATCTTAACAAGTTTACCTACACCTTTTTGATCAAGTTTTGCAAATGGGTCATTTTCATATATTTTCTTATCATAGTAAGCTCCTAAGAATTTACCAGCATCATCTCTTGAGAAACCAAATGTCATTTGTGTTAAGTCATTTGTTCCGAATGAGAAGAAATCTGCTTCTTTAGCTATTTCATCAGCAGTAAGTGCTGCTCTTGGAATTTCAATCATTGTTCCAACATGATAAGTCATATCAATATTTTCATTTTTAATTATTTCATCAGCAGTTTCACAAACTATATTTTTTACATATTTTAACTCTTTTACTTCACCAACAAGTGGAATCATAATTTCTGGAGTTATTTTAGTATTTAGTCTTCTTGATACAGCAATTGCTGCTTTAATAACTGCTCTTGTTTGCATCTTAGCAATTTCAGGGAATGTAACAGCAAGTCTACAACCCCTGTGGCCCATCATTGGGTTAAATTCATGAAGTGATGCAATAATATTTTTAATTTGTTCAACTGTTTTACCTTGAGAATCTGCAAGAAGTTTAATATCAGCTTCTTCAGTTGGTACGAATTCATGAAGTGGTGGATCCAAATATCTAATTGTAACACCATAACCTTCCATTGCTTCATATAATGCTTCAAAGTCTTTTTGTTGCATTGGTTCGATTTTAGCAAGGGCATTTTCTCTTTCTTCAACTGTATCAGAACAAATCATTTCCCTAATAGCGGCAATTCTATCTTTTTCGAAGAACATATGCTCTGTTCTACAAAGACCAATACCTTCAGCACCTAACTCTCTTGCTTTTGCAGCATCTTTTGGTGTATCAGCATTTGTTCTTACTGAAAGTCTTCTATACTTATCAGCCCAAGCCATAATTCTTTCAAATTCACCAGTAATTGCAGCATCAGTTTTTGGAATTAATCCTTTATAAATTCTACCAGTTGAACCATCTATAGAAATTTCACTTCCTTCAGTAAATGTTTCTGTTCCTAAAGTGAAACGTTTATTTTCTTCATCCATTACTATTTCTTGGCAACCAGATACGCAGCAAGTTCCCATACCACGAGCAACAACAGCAGCGTGAGATGTCATTCCACCACGAACAGTAAGAATACCTTCACTAGCTTTCATTCCTTCGATATCCTCTGGAGAAGTTTCAAGTCTAACAAGTACAACTTTTTCACCATTTTCATGAGCTTTTTTAGCATCTTCAGCAGTAAATACTACTTTACCTGCAGCAGCCCCTGGAGAAGCAGCAAGACCTTTACCAATTTCATGAGCATTTTTTAAAGCATTTGTGTCAAATGTTGGATGTAAAAGTGTATCTAAGTTTCTAGGATCAATCATAAGTACCGCTTCTTTATCAGTAATTTTTCCTTCATCAACTAAGTCACAAGCAATTTTTAAAGCTGCTTTTGCAGTTCTTTTACCATTTCTTGTCTGAAGCATATAAAGTTTTTCATTTTCAATTGTAAATTCCATATCTTGCATATCATGATAATGATTCTCTAAAGTAGCACAAATATTTGTAAATTCTTCATAAACTTTTGGCATAACTTCTTTTAAATGAGAAATAGGTTGTGGAGTTCTAACACCTGCAACTACATCTTCACCTTGAGCATTCATTAAGAATTCACCCATTAAATGTTTTTCTCCAGTCGCAGGATCTCTTGTAAATGCAACACCTGTTCCTGAAGTTTCTCCCATATTACCAAATGCCATCATTTGAACGTTTACTGCAGTTCCCCAAGAATAAGGAATATCATTATCTCTACGATAAACATTTGCTCTTGGATTATCCCATGATCTAAACACTGCTTTAATAGCTCCCATTAATTGATCAACTGGATTATTTGGAAAATCTTCACCAACTTTAGATTTATATTCTTCTTTAAACTCTCTAGCAAGCTCTTTTAAATCTTCAGCAGTAAGTTCAACATCTAAAGTTACGCCTTTTTCAGTTTTCATTTTATCAATTAAAGTTTCAAAGTACTTTTTACCAACTTCCATTACTACATCAGAATACATTTGAATGAATCTTCTATAGCAATCCCAAGCCCATCTTGGATTTCCACTTTTTTGTGATAAAACCTCTACAACTTCTTCATTTAAACCTAAATTTAAAATTGTATCCATCATACCTGGCATTGATGCTCTTGCACCACTTCTTACTGAAACTAAAAGTGGATTTTCTTTATCACCAAACTTTTTACCAGTTATTTCTTCCATTTTTTTGATATTTTCAAAAATTTCTTTTTCAATATCTTCACTTATTTTTTTACCATCTTCATAATATCTTGTACAAGCCTCTGTTGTGATAGTAAATCCTTGAGGTACAGGTAAACCTAATTTTGTCATTTCTGCAAGATTTGCACCTTTACCACCAAGTAAATTTCTCATATCTTTATTTCCTTCAGAAAATAAATATACATATTTCATATAATTCCCACCTTTCACAAACCTTATTATATCAATTTTTGGTATAAATATATATAAATATTTTAAAAAGTGTAAAGTCACTTTACACTTTTTTTAGCATTTTTGGTTCTAATTTTGTCTTGTTTTGTCGAATCGCTTGCAATTAAATAAAAAATAATATTTAATAACTTATCGAGGCGAAAGATTATTATTTACAATAGCATACTCCTTACATATGTTAGTTTTAAAACCTAATCCTTTCTTAATACTTTCGTCTCATTTTTTTAATGATAAACTCTTATTTTTATTATATAAAAGCGATACTCTATCATTATTCGTAAGAATATGATTTGGTCCCACTAAATTATTATTTACATATGCCCCTAAAACAACATTAACAAAATCTCTTTTAGTTTTATAAGCAAAATCAATTATTGTTGAACCTTTAGCAAGTTCTATAGCATTACCATTTTCATCAAAAACATAAATGATATTACTAAATAATTCTTTTTGAATATGTTCAATAAAATCTTTATTATCTGGATATTCATCATTTAAATCACAAATTGTATTAAAAAATTGATAATGAGTTTTTAAGTCTGTAAGCATATTATCTTTTACATTTCTATCATCTTTATCCCAATAACCAGTAAGTCCATAAGAATTTGCTTTATCCATTTCAAATGTTCTTATTTGACATTGAATTAATCTATTAAATGGTCCAAAAATACTTGTATGAAGACTTTGATACATATTTGTTTTAGGACTAGAAATATAATCTTTGAACTTATAATTAAGTGGATGATATTTACTATGAATAAGTCCTAAAGATTTATAACAATCCATAACCTGACTTACCACTACTTTAAGGGCCACTAAATCGTGCATTTCATCAAGAGTAAAACCTTTTTTCATTTTTCGATAAATACCATATATATTTTTAGTTCTAACTTTCATATCATTAGGAATATTATTATCTAAAAGAAAATTATGAATTACTTTCTCAAGTTCAAATATATTATCTGATTCATATTTTTCAAAATTATATTTTTGCTCTAATATATTATGATACTTTTCAGGTTCTAAATATTTAAATGATAAATCCTCAAGTTCAGTTTTTATATGGTATGCTCCAATATAGCTTGCAAGAGGAACATAGATATTCATAGTCTCTTTTGCTTTTTCAATTTGTTTTTCTGAAGTTTTGAAATCTAGTGTACGCATATTATGAAGACGATCAGCAAGTTTAATAATTAGTATTCTTGGATCATTAATTATGCTAGTAATTATTTTACGCATATTTGCAAGATTTTCTTCCTCTTTTGTTTGAAAATTTATTTTTGTAAATTTAGTTACTCCTTCGACTAAGGTACAAACATTTTCCCCAAATAAAGTAATTATTTCCTCTTTTGAGGCATTTGTATCCTCTAAAGTATCATGTAAAAGTCCAGCACATACTGTATCACTATCTGCGTGCATCTCCGCTAAAATATAAGAAACTATTAAAGGGTGAATTATATAGTCTTCTCCACTTTGTCTTTTTTGACCTTTATGCTTTTCACTTGCAAAATCATAGGCTTGTTTAATCCTTCCTACATCTTTTAAATTATAACTACCAAATAGTTTAATAAGTAAATCCAAATTAACTCTATTCATACATACCCCACAAAAAACTTAAGACTATCATAACAAAAAATATGCTATTTTGTAAATAAAAAGAAGTTATTTTTCTTTTTTAACTTCTTCTTTTTTAGGTTCATCAATTTTGAAGCCATAATGTTTTCTAACTTTATTTTCAATTTCTGTTTTAAGTTCAACATTATTTCTTAAAAATGCTTTAACATTTTCTTTTCCTTGACCTATTTTTTCTCCATTATATGAATACCAAGCTCCACTTTTATCAATGATATCAATATCACTTGCAAGATCAACGATTTCACCCTCTCTTGATATTCCTTCACCATACATTATGTCAACACTTGCAGTTCTAAATGGTGGAGATACTTTATTTTTGACTACCTTAATGTTTACTTTATTTCCAACAACTGTATCACCAGATTTAATTTGTTCTCCTTTTCTTATATCAAGTCTAACACTTGAATAAAATTTAAGAGCTCTTCCACCTGGAGTAGTTTCTGGATTACCAAACATTATACCAACTTTTTCTCTTAATTGATTGATAAAGATACAAGTAGTCTTACTCTTATTCATATTTCCCGATAATTTTCTAAGAGCTTGACTCATAAGTCTTGCCTGAAGGCCAACGTGTGAATCTCCCATTTCTCCATCAATTTCCGCTTGAGGTACCAAAGCTGCAACAGAGTCAATAACAATTAAATCAACTGCTTCACTTTTAACTAGTGCATCACATATTTCAAGTGCTTGCTCGCCAGTATCTGGTTGACTTAATAATAAATCATTAATATTTACACCTAAATTTCTGGCATACACAGGATCAAGAGCATGTTCAGCATCGATAAATGCTGCTCTTCCACCTTTCTTTTGTACTTCAGCAATCGCTTGAAGTGCAATAGTAGTTTTACCACTACTTTCAGGCCCAAATATTTCAATGATTCTTCCGACAGGAAATCCGCCTACTCCTAAAGCAATATCAAGAGCAAGTGACCCAGATGAAGTAGTATCAATTTCGATATGTTCCTCATTACCAAGTCTCATTATGGCACCTTTTCCAAATTGTTTTTCAATATCAGCTAAAACCCCTTCTAAGATTTTATCCTTGTCTTTTTCATCTTTTGTTATTTTCATTTTTTACCTTTCTAAAACTCTGACATTTTCATTGTAACTTAATATCAAAAATATATCAAGTTATTTTGTCATTACAAATTAATTATATAATACCAATTTTAATTTGTCAAGTACAATTGTTCGTTTAGTGGAAAATAAAAAAATAGTAAATTAATACTATTTATTTTGAAGCATATTTAATAAATCGATTTTAAACATTTCTTTTGAGGCATTTTGTTTAGAAATCATAATACCTTTATAAGTTGTAAGTTCACTTCTATGACCTTCTAAAAGTATATCTTCTGGTGTTAAAGTTTCAAGCATTACAATACCTTCTTTTTTATGAACAGTATATAAAAGTTTAACTTCACCATGAATTTGAGTAAATATTTTATCACTAGGAAGCTTTAATTCATAACTTTCAGTACCATTTTTCTTATTTTCAGAAACCTTCTCACCTACTAAATTACCATTTCTTAAAGATGGATAATATTCAAAAGTAAGTTTCTTAAAAGCTATCATATTATATTTTTTTAAAGCTCTTTCTAGTTTTCTAAACTCATTTTCATTAATATAATCTAAAACATATCCTTTCATTTTCCATTTCCCCCTTATTACGCTATAATTATAGCATAGTTATCAAATAATGTCAAGTTTACACCTCATTATTATTATTTACCCAATGGAACCTAATTATACAATGATTTTTATTTACTGTCAAATAAAAAGTGAAAATTATAATAGTTTCCACTTAATTTCTACGATTTACCGATATTAAAGGCATATCTATCGTTAATTGTTTTATTCTTTCAATAATTCTACGTGCTTTAACATTATCAACATTATCTTTAGAGCAAGATAGATGTTTTTCAAGTTCATTTATGTCTAAATTGCTTGTAAAAAATGTAGTTTTATGTTTATTCATTCTTTCTTGTAAAATAGTGCCAAGAATTTCATCTCTTCCCCAATTAGTTACATTTTCAGCACCAATATCATCAAGTACAAGAATTTCTACATTTGAATAGTAACTTACCTTACTTTCTACCAAAGATAAATCCTCTTTTAAAGTTCTAAGTAATTCAGGGTAATACACTATTTCATATGAAATATGTTTTTTTATTTCAAGTTCATTTAAAAGGCAAGCAAGTAAAAATGTTTTACCACTTCCAAAACTTCCATGTAAATATAAACCTTTTGGACTAGACTTAATATTATATTCATCATAAAATTTCTTTAAAAATTTAATTAATTCTATCCTATTTTTATCAGATACATCAATATCTTTCATTCTAGCATTTTTAAGTTCATTATTTTCATCTTTTTCATTTAGAATATTTTCATATTCTTTTAACTTTTTACATTTTGCATAACCAAAACATAAAAAACTTTCTTTATTTTCTGGATAATATACATAACCTTTAATTTTATTTTTACATTCACTTAAACCAGGACATTTCTTACAATTATGTAGTTCATTTAAAGTATCCTCTAAAGAAGATAAATTATTTTTTATTTCGTTTTCACTTATCTTAAATTTATTTATAAGTGTTATAAAATCAGGGTTATTTTTAAGTTCATTATATTTATCATTTAAAATATTTTCATTATAATTGCTTTTTATTTTTTCCATTACTTAAACTCCTTTAATAAATCAGTTAGTTCCTTTTGTTCTTCTTCAGTTGCATCATTTTTTTCAATCTTTGTATTAAACCAAGCTGGTTCACTAATTTTCTTATTTGAGACAGTTATCTTCTTATTTAACTTTTTATGTTCTTTTTCCGCAAACTTCATAGCTTCTTCTGCAGTTTTTAAATCAGCCCTTTTCCATTGACCAGCAATAGTTTCCACATATGCAGTGGTAAGACGATTATTATTTTTACGAAGACAATAATCAAGTAATACATTTACAACCGCTGGAGTAAGTTCTAAATCAACCAAAAGATTTTCGACAAGTTTTAGGTCTTTAGCTGTAGGACTTGCACCTTTATTTTTATATTTTAAAAAGTCATAAGGACTAATGCTTTCAAACATTTGAACAATTTGAGCATGAAGTGAGTTATCTCCACTTGCTTTTTTTAAATATTCAGGTTGAGTTCTATAAACAAGTGTTGGCATACTATTTGAGGATAAATTATATTTCTTTCGTGCATTAATTCTAAGTTCATTTTTATCAATCATTCCAAATTCATTTAAACTATTACGCAGTAGTTCAATCATTTGTAAGGTATCAAAGTTATATATAAATGACAAATTATCAATTAACTCCCTAGCTTTTTTATTAAGAGCTTTTTCAGATAAAACACTTTTTGGTATCGATGAGGTAATTAAATCATAATCAATTTTACTATTTAAACTAACTGCATTTGAGCATCTTTCTTTAGCACCATCTTTTGGCGCATATGAAGAAGAAATAAATACTTCATCCATCTTTTTAGTAATTTCTTCATAACCTGAATAATCACTTCTTTTCTTTTGAAAATATTTAAATAGTTTATCATATTCATCAGGCCCAATATTACTATAAAGAACCATATTAAGTATTGGATGATTAAAAAACTCTGATGGTAAAAGTGGACTATAAAGTTCATAAATATAAGATTTTACATCACCAGGTTTTACATATGTTTTCAAAAGTCCTACAGCTTCAAGACAGTAAAATGCACTTTGAACATTTTCCTTTGTATCATTTAAAAGTGAAATTAAATGTTGATGAATTTCTTCCTCACTTTCTTCCTCTTTTAAAGATAAATCTTGCCACAAAATAAGATATAAAGAAACTGCTAAACTTCCAATAATAGGCATATAAAAAGATATTAAGTTTTTCTTGTCTACATCACTTAAAATAGTCTTATTAATAACTTTATACTTATCTGCAGGTAAAAACATATTTCCCTCCTACAAATATTATAAGATATAAAAATTAAAATCACAATAAAAAAAGATAACCAAATTGATTACCTTTAAATTATTTAAAAATATAATTTATAAATATTGGGCCTAATATCAAAAGCATCATAAGTGGTAGAAATAAAAGTACTGATACTATAGATATTTTCATAGGCATTTTATTAATACTTTCTTTAATATCAAGAATTCTTTTATCAGTTAAGTAGTTTATTTGATTAGTTAAAGCTCCTTCGATACTATTACCAAATTCATTTGCTTCGATAATATTTAGTATTACATTACAAACACTTTTCGAAGGTATTCTTTTCATTAAATCCCTTAAGCCCTCGGTTAAAGATTTTCCATAACCTACTTCATCAAGCATTCTTTTAAACTCAGTACTTAAATCACTATCAATACTTTTAGAGGTAATACTTATACATAATTTTAAATTTCTTTCACTTTGAATAGTTAAATTTAATACCTCAAAAAAGAATATTGCATCGCTTTCAAGTTTTCTTGCTCTTTTTTTAATTTTGACATCAATACAAATATATTCAAAAAATATATAGAATAAAAATGTTAATATTGGAGCAATAAAATATCCTGAATTAAAATAGTATATTGAAACTATAAATATAAGTAAAGATAAGATAATTCTAACTGTTAGAAATTCATTAATATTAATTTTCTTATCATAGGATAAATAATTAAATTTACTTTCTAAAGCTTTAATCGAAGATGTTGAATATATATTTTTATAAAAATCATTTACTTTCATACTTTCTCCACCTTCGTTATTTTCTTAATTGTTATAATATAAATTACATATATAAGTAAAATAAAGAAATCAATTATAATACCTATTTTTGTAGTTATTAATACTTTAAAATAATCTTTATTAAGCATTGTAATAACAATTATAAATACAAATGGTATAACGACCAAAATACGATAAAGCATTTTACTTGAACTTGTTAATGAATTAAGTTCATTTTTTATTTTTAATTTATCATAAAAGTGTTTTTCAATCATATTAAATACTGAAACTATATTACCACCAGTTTTATTTAAAAGTGATAAGGATGATGTAATATATTTAACTTCCTCGACTTTAACTCGGTTATAAAATCTTTCAAATACTGTAAGAAGATCAAGTCCATAATCAATATCTTTAGAAATAATTTCAAATTCCTCTTTTATAGGACTTTCTGTAGAGGTTTTAACAATATTAATTGCTTGCCAAATATTTTTTCCACTTTTAAAGGCACTATTCATTATTACAATTGCTTGTAAAAGACCTGCTTCAATAGTATTTCTCTTCTTTTTATAAATTATAATTAAGATTATATCTATCATAAAAAAGCTTACAAATGAAAGTATTATAAAAAGTGATAAATTTGTTTTAACACCCTTTAAAATAGACATTATTACATAAAGAATATCAATAAATATCATATATAATATTTTAATAGAAACATAATCAATTGAACTTAAATTATTACTTTTATTATAAATTAAATATTTTGAAAGCCTAACAGAATATTTTTTAAGTATTACAGATTTACTATTTAATTTAGAAATCTTTTTAATTATTTTTAAAAAGAATATCATTAATCTATCAACAAAACTTATAGTATTATTTTCACTTACATTAACTGTAAATTTTTTTAGTTTATTTTCTAGTTTTATAGAAAAATATAAACGCACAAAAAGAAATGCACATATTATAAATATTATGCATATACCAAGTATCACAATTATTTTTGGTAGCATTTCTTTCATACAAATCCTTTCTATTTAAATATTTTTCTTATATCCTTAAAACCATAACTTTCAAGTCTTTTTATACAGTTAGGTACTTTTTTACTTACTTTAAAACTTCCATTTACTTCACCAATATCTGTAATACCCTCTTGGTTAAATGTAAATATATTATTAAGCTCTATTTCATCACCATTAAAACCAACAATTTCAGATATTCCACTTACTTTTCTTTTACCATCAGAAAGTCTTTCAATATTTATAGTAATATTAATTGCATTATAAATATACTCTCTTACTGCTCTTACTGGTAAATCAATATTTGCCATTAAAACCATTGTTTCAAGCCTATGAAGTGCATCTAAATTACCATTTGCGTGCAAAGTTGTTAAACTTCCTTCATGACCTGTATTCATTGCTTGTAACATATCAAAGGCTTCTTTTCCTCTTACTTCACCAACAATAATTCTATCTGGTCTCATACGAAGTGAGTTTCTTACTAAATCTCTAATTGTTACTTCTCCACTTTTTTCATAGTTTGTAGTTCTTGTTTCAAGTGTAATAACATGAGGTTGAGAAAGTCTTAGTTCTGCAGCATCTTCAATAGTTATAATTCTTTCTTTTTCTGGTATAAAACTACTTAAAATATTTAAAAGTGTTGTTTTACCACTACCAGTTCCTCCGCATACTAAAATATTAAGTTTTGATTTAACACACGCTTCCAAAAATGTTGCCATATCCGGTGTAATAGTTCCAAGTCTTATTAGTTCATCTGCCGAAGAAATACTTGCTTTAAACTTTCTTATTGTAATAACTGGTCCTTTTGTAGCAAGAGGTGGAATAACTGCATTAATACGTGATCCATCTTTAAGACGAGAATCTACCATTGGTGATGATGAATCAATAGTTCTTCCCATTGGTTCAATTAACTTTTGAATTGTTCTTATAATATGTTCATCATTAATAAAAGATACACTTTCATCCTTTATTAAATTACCATCAAGTTCAATATATATTTCACTTGGTGAATTAACCATTATTTCAGTTATATTTTCATCCTTTAAAAGTTCTGTTAAAGGTCCAAAACCATTTATTTCATTTTCAATTAAATTATATAAATAATTTCTTTCCATTGAGGTAAGTTCTATACCTACAACAGCTTTATCAATTTCTTTTGAGATAAATGAAGTTATATTGTCTTCATTTTTAAGATTTAAATCAATTATATTTTCTACAATTTTAGTTCTTAAACTATCAAGTAAATCTTTATTGGAAAATACATCATAGTCCACTATATTATTATTATTTTCAGTATCATCATATTTAAATACCTCTTTTAAACTACTCATTATTTTCCTCCATATCATTATAAATACTCATAAAAACTTTATTTGCTTTAGGATAAAATTTACTAAATTTTTTATCTAGTGTAATAATACTTCCATCAAATACAAGTGAATCATAATTTTTCATAAAGAATTTACTAGTTAAATTATAATCTACTCCAGTACCAATCATTTTCTTAATATCATATAAACTATAATAATTTTTATAAGGATTTGTACTTTCATTTAATAATACTTTATAATTTGTTTTACCAGCAACTTTAAAGATATTAATCATACTACACATATTTTTAATATTAAGTAAATCATTATTCATTATAAATAAAACATTATCTACATTATCAAGTAAATCAATATTTACATTAGAACAATCACTATTTGTATCAATTATTATATAATCATATGAATATATACTTTTTTCTAAAATAAATTTAATAAAAGCATCATTTATTTTAACTCCTTGTCTTGGATCACTAGAACTTGCTAAAAAAAGTATATTATCATTATATTTAGTTACATAATCACTTATATCAGTAAATTTATTATTACTATAATCACTATAAAGATCATATATATTTTTATTACTTTCTTTATTTAATAAAAGACCAATACTTCCAAAAGATAAATCAAAATCTATTATTAAAACTTTTTTATCTTGCATAGCAAAAAAACCACTTAATAAAGTAGCAATACTGCTTTTACCAGTTCCACCTTTCGAAGAAAATAAACATATACTTTTACCCTTTTTTCCCATACTAGCCTCTTTGGTATTTTATTTTACCATTTTCCTTAACCCCTGTTATATTAATATCAATGTCATAAGAAGATTTATTAATTAATTTTCCAAGTAAACTAGGAATACTTGTTTTAAATGAAATATTATAGCCTAAAGAATTATCAATCTTTAAATCTTTAACATCAATATCATTATCTTTATACATATTTATTATATCAAATAAATTATCATTTGAATAGTTTTTTGTAATAATAGTTTTAGTAACTGAATATATTTTATGTTTATTATATGCTATATAACTTACCTCAATTAAATAAGAAAATAGTGTTATCATAATTGGTATACATATTATAAATAGCACTAATACTTGTCCTTTTTTATTCATAAACAATCCTTTTTACAACAATATTATATTTATTACCTGTTACTACACTTACTATAGGACTTACAATATCAATCTTTTTACTTACAACATATTCAGTTTTTTTATTAACAATATTTTTAGTTACATTTATATCAGAGTAATTACCACTATCAAGTATAACATCTTCGAGTATACCCTCCAATTTACTTTTCTCACTATATATTCTTACACAATCAAAAACGGCCAACATCATCATAATAAATATTGGTAATATAATTATAAATTCAATTAATGCTTGCCCTTTTTTATTCATAATTTCCTTTCAATTTTATTTTAATTATTAACCTATTCTATATGGATTTGAGGATGTTCCATCTCCTGTACCCACTATTTTTAGGATACTAGAATCTAGATAAAATGTCGGGCGCACCGCAAACAATTCGCTAACAGCACTACCGTCGCTACCGAGGATCACAGCCCCTGACGAAACCAAATACGCAACAACATCCGAAATCGGAGAAAAATGGGAAATAAACCATTCTCTGGCATTTACAAATGTAGCAGATTTAAATATCCAATCATTATTTTTACAATCACTATATGAAGAATTATTCCAATTATTTAATGCTTGTGCTCTACATCCTGCTTTATTTGTTGTACTACCTCCAATTGTTGCATAACCATAATCACTTGGATACATAAGTCCTACCGTTGCATATATACTTGCTGGATTACTGCTCCATATTGCACTTGCATTTCTTTCCTCTCTATATATACCTTCAGCAGTTAATGTTAGATAATTAGATTCACTTGCTCCTCCTAAATGCCATTTAGCACTTACTATTCCATTAGATAACTTACTATTTACATTTGAAGTACGTAACAAAGTAGTCAAATATGTTCCATTTAATTCGGCTTTAAGTGATGCATTATTCCAATTATTTCTTCCTCCTGAATCCCACTTTTTACCACTTGTTCCTCCATATGCATTTGTATCTATTACTTTTAATAATTTTTTTGTACCACTACTAGAGGTTCCATCTGAGGAATATTCTTCATCAAATAATCCTATTATTCTAAATAATAATGAACTATCTGAACAAGCACCACCTGTTTTATTATCTAAACATATATAATTATTTGGATCTGCTCCTTCATATCTAAGACCATTTTCATTAAAGGTATCTGTATTATTTGCCACAAAGGCAGTTTCAAAAGATTTACCAGAAGAAGTATCCTCTGTAGAATTGTCTCCTACAACTGTATAAACATCATTATATGTTCCATTGCCAGATAATTTGGCTTTAGAGGATAGAGAAACTACGCCACGGACGCCACCACGGTAACCGACATAGACAGAGTTCGAACGGCCATTACCAAACATAGAGAACTCATAAGCACCATCATCACTATCGAAATCATAAGGGGAGCCCGCCCAATAATAATCTCCAGTATATAAATAAAAACTATTATTTGTATTTCCTGCCGGTAATCCAGCAAAAGTTATTTCATCCGCTGATATTAATCCCACTGGATAAGATAACTTACCATTACCCTTGGCTGTTGTTGTTGTAAATTTATCACTGGCTACTGGACATTTATAATCAGGTGATACAGGATCATTCCATACTCTACCACTTGCTCCATAATAATATGTTGTTCCCGTTGAATTCCAACTTGTTAAGGTTGTATAATTTGTAGTTGAATATGCTACATCTGAAGTTGATGCTGTTCTATCATTACAAAATATTTGGTCTTTTGATACTAAGGGATTATCTTTTAATGTTGTTGTTTCATACCAATTTTCTATTGTTGTTTTTATTGTACTTGATTCACTATTTCCATGTTGCTGTCCTGATGTATACATATATCCTACATATTCTGCTTGATTATAACTACTATTAAATTTACTTGTACCTATTTGAGTACCTTCTCCTGTCATTACTACTTTAGTACTTTCTGTTGGTGCAGTTGTTCCTGTATATATCATTCTTATACTGCCATCACCATTTATTCTTATTATTCTCCAGTATATATTGTTTCCACTGCTATCTTTTCCAAATTTTACCCAGTTATTATCTACTGCACCCCTGTAATAATAAGATGTTCCTAAGTCATCTTGTGCTTTATACATACCTTTATCATTTGCAGTTGTTTTACTTGCAAAAGCACTATCTGGAAGTTCTGTTATACTACCCTTTCCACCATAAGCATTTAATAATTTTATATATGCTGGCTCACTTGTACTACAACTATGATTTGTTACATAAATTTTACCTGTAAATGCTTTTCCCTCGATTGATGTCTGAGGAATTGTTAAATTATAATATTTTCCTGTTATTGATATATTTTGAGTAGTAAGCGTGCCATTACTTGAAATAGTTGCTCCACTTACAAGGGTTCTCTTATTACTTGTCCAGCTTGAATCAAAATCAAAATTCTTTTCATTTACAAAGTTATTTGTTCCATTTACATTTGATACTTGTAATGTAATTTCTTTATTACCATTTTTTGTAGTAGGACTTTTACCATATACATTACTTCCTGCATCATATTCATAAACGATATCATATGTACATGTTGTAAGTAAGTTTGCTGCTCCAGTTAAATTTACTGTAAGTGTTGCAGTGTTTTCTACTGCCGCTACTTCATTATTTGAGGCTGTTTGACTCATATTTGCTGCAGGTACTTGTAAATTAAGTTGTGTAGCATTTGAAATAAATGTTGCATCTCCAGGTGAAACTGAATTTACATTTACGGCTACATTATTATTTAAATTTACATTAAATGAACCAAAGTAGGCAAATGATGCTGTTATTACTATAACAAGTAATAAAACTGTCGCAAATACACCTAATAATTTTATATTATTTTTTTTCATATACCATATCTTCCTTATCTTGTATCTATAATAATTTAATCATTTTTTTATAATATTTTCAAGTACGAATGTAATATATTTACATAAAAAAACTAGGTTTAATTTCAAGCTGAAGTTGTCAATAAAAAGTAGACAGTAAAAAACTATTATTTAAACCCTAATTGA
>OIYS01000945.1_pt1 | contig 16781 bp, 16 predicted proteins | sample 1588271 | NCBI WGS metagenome assembly OIYS01 (sample SAMN03283286) | human gut metagenome | biome: human-associated habitat; material: feces | host: Homo sapiens | place: Peru | collected 2012
GGGTTTTAAAAGAACGTTCTTTTTATAAAGTGTCTATTTTTACTTGACTACTTCAGATTAGTACTTTTTTTATTAGAAATTACTAGCAATAAAAAAATTGTGAAAATCTCACAAACCCAGTTACTATCTAGTATTAATTTTCATAAATTATATACATTTATGAAAAAGCATCCCTGTATTTATCTTATATCCATTATAATTTAACCATTTTTTTGAGCGATTTTCAAGCCCTTTTCCCGAAAATTGGTTCCTTTATATGTTTTAAATTTTTATTTATCTTTTACTTGACAAGTGTAAGTAATACGCATATAATGTAATTATACGGAGGATATAATGGAGTTAAAAAATAGTCTTTATAAAAATATAGGTATTCACGTTATTACAACTTTATTTACAGTGGAAAAGGGTGATGTAAAAGTACTTCTTATAAAAAGAACTAATAATCCTTACAATGGTTATTGGGCACTTCCAAGTGGAGCACTTTATAATAATGAACTTTTAGTGGATGGTGCAAAAAGAGAATTAAAGGAAAAGACTGGTCTTGAAAATATTACATTTGAAATGTGTGGTGTATTTGATAAACTAGATCGTAGTAACTTACAAAGAATGATAGGAATATCCTTTATTGGTGTTATAGATGCTAAAAAAGTGTCACTTTTAAAAAATACTTTAAAAACATCTAATGCTGAATATTTTTCGATAAATAATATTCCACAGCTTGCTTATGATCATAATGAGATAATAGACTATTCGTTAAAAGTTTTAAAGGATAAAATAGTTAAAACAAACATTTTACAAAGTTTATTTCCCGGAGATTTTACACTTCCAGAACTTCAGAAAGTATACGAAATAGTACTCGAAGAAAAATTAGATAGACGTAATTTTAGAAAAAAACTTATTAATGAAGGTATTATTGTTGATACAAATAAATATGAAACCTTCGAAGGTAAAAAACCAGCAAAATTATATAAGTTTAATAAAAAGATTAAAAAAGAAAATGCTATTTAGCACTTTTTTAATAAATATAAATGTGTAAAAAATACACAAAGAAAGGAATGTATGAAAAAAGATATTTATATAGATTATGATGGTGTAATAAGAGGAACAATGTCAATTGCATATGAAATGATGGCAAAACAAAATATTGATTTAAATGATCGTAAAAAGGTTATAGATTTTTTTGAAAAACTTGATTGGTACTATTTAATAAGTATTTCTATAGAACTTAATAGAGCATATTATTATATAAATCAAATTATAAAAGAAAATAAATATAATGTTAGCATTTTAACGAAGATAAATTCCCTTAATGAGATAAGTGCTAAGATATTTGATGTAAGAAAAAATAGTAATGTTAAAACTATATGTGTTCCTAATAATATTGATAAAACTGATGCAGTAAATCCTAATGGTAATATTTTAATTGATGACTTTGCAGGTAATTTACTGAATTGGAAAGAAAAGGGAGGTATAAGTGTAAAATTTACTGATAACGAGGATGATAGATTTTTATGTACGCAGTCACTAGATATTTGTCTGCAGGATAATTTAGAAAGAAAACTTGAAAGGAAAATATATTAATGAATAAAATAAAAATTAATGAAAACTTTAAAAATGAAAAAGTACCTTTACTATTTAATATTAATTATGAAGGTAATAATGCTTTAAATGAAAACAAGGATTATCTATATATTCTTGATAGATATTTTAGCGGTATAGAGCAAAATACAAGTGTATATGAATTAGCAAAATGTATTGTAACTATTTTTTCACTTGATGAAGACAGTAATTTAAATTTAAATATTTATAATAATAGTGAAAAAGTTTTAGAATTGTTTTCTAAAAATAATAATGTATTATCTCCCTTTATAAAAGCTAAAAAAGGTAGTGGCCTTTTAACATTAAATAAAGATGGAACCATTTTTAATTATGATACAAAAAGCTTTTTTAAAGTTAATAATGAACCATTTTGTTTTTATCATTTAGAAAAATTTGGCGATATTGGAAATGATTTTTTACATATGCAATTTTTAGCACCATTTGAACTTGATTATGATATTAAACGTTATATTAAATTTTTTATTGAAATTACGAATACATATCCTTATTTTGATGATAAAGAAATTAATTTAAAATCTCTTATGCTTTTCTTAATGCATTATTATAAAAGTTTTAAATATTGTAATGAAACAAATTATTTGATTGAAATGGTTAATAATTATTTATATTTATTTGGAAAAGTAGATGTTAGTGATATTCCAAGATTTTATGACTTTAAAGAATATGACTTAGCAAGAAAACTAATACCTAGTTATGAGAAAAAATCACTTTCAAAAACTACCATCATTAAATAATATATAAATTGTAATTGAATATTTTAATTATTAAATGTTTCAAAAAATATAGACATCTATAAATATATTTGTTATATTTAATTTGCTCGAAAAAAATAATTTTTTTATAATGTAAAAAAATTTAAAATCACACACCTTAGAAAGGATTCATATGAACTTTAACAAATTATATTCTGAATCAGGTTTCATTAGAGATTTAGCATTCAAGAAATTATTTCTAGAAACCCCAGAATTACTTACATTCGTTTATGAATACTGCCTACAACTGCTTAGTCTTCCTTTTGATGATACTATTGATTTACTTGATAATAACGTAAATGATAATATAAGTATTAAAAATAGAGAATCAGATTTGCTGTATGAATCAAATAAATATTTAGTAAATATCGAAGGTAATAGTCAAACTTCAATAAGTGTTAATTTAAAAAATTTATCTTATCTATGTGCTTTACTTTTAAGACAAGTTAAACCAGGTGCTGAAGATAAGATTAAAAATGTTATTCAAATAAATATTAATAATCATAGTCCGTTTAAAACAAAAAACTTTATAAATATTACAAAATTAATTGATAGCATTACAGGAGAGGTTAGAAACGGGCAAATCGCAATCGTAGACTTTAATCTTGATTATTATGATGAGATGACATATAATGAAATTGATAGTTTACCTGATGCTGACCCAAAAAAGATATTTTATTTACTTACAAGTAAAAATAATGATAAATATTATGGGTTATATAAAAATAGTGAACTAGGAAAAATGTTAGTGAGGAGAATGGAAATGATGATAGAAAATTTTGATGCAATATTTTACTATGATAAAGACAAATTTAATGAAAAGGTTGCAAAAGAAGTTGGTTTCGAAGAAGGTAAAATTGAGGGTAAAAAAGAAATAATTTCGAAAATGCTAAATGCTGGAGTATCAGATTCAGATATCATTAAATATTCTAGTGTCACTGAAAGTGAACTAGATAATATTAAGAAAAGTATAGGTAAGTAAACTTATACTTTTTTTCTTGAATAAATTTATCTATGATTTATACATAAAAAGTTTACAAATATCTTTCTTTAACCTATAATATGGATTAAGAAACGAGGAAAATATGTATTTTATTGATTTAAATGAAAAACAAAAACAGTTTATATATAGCAAATGTACTGTTAAACATTTTAAAGATAGTGGTCCAAGAGTATTATTATATAAAAGACTTATTGAAAGAAGTAGTTTTACTAATACTTTTGTTACTAATTTTACAGAAAAACTTAGATATGAACCTTATTATGAAAAAATAGACAATTTTTATGATTGGGAGTATGATACGATATATGTGCCAATTAAGTATGCTAATTTAATAAACAAATTTTTAAGTATTCATAATGATGATATTCTTCGAAGAAGATAAAGCAAATAAAAAGGTTGTAAAAAAAGATTATTTATTATATAATATGGAAAGAAAAAAGGAGAGAATTATAAATGAAAAATGTACATGAAATTGAAATTAAACTTACTACTGAATGGGGAAAATGCCTAGATGATGCATTTAAGAAAAAAGTTAAAGAAACTAAAGTAGATGGTTTTAGAAAGGGAGCTTGTCCAAAAGAAGTATTTATCAAAAGATTTGGTATTGAAAGTCTTTATATGGATGCTGTTGATGAAGCAGTTGGCTTAGGATATAAAAAAGCTTTAGAGGATAATAAAGATATTAATCCAGTTATTGAACCAAAAGTAGATATTAAAAATATTTCTGAAAAAGAAATAGAATTTAAATTTACTATTATAACTAAACCAGAAATTACTTTAGGAGATTATAAACATTTAGGAATTAAAAAAGAAGAAGCTAAAGTAACTAAAAAAGAAATTGATGAAGAAATTAAAAAAATGCAAGATAAATTTGCTGATTTAATTGTTAAAGAAGATGGTATTATTGAAGACGGTAATACTGCTGTAATTGATTTCAAAGGAACTGTTGATGGACAGGCTCTAGAAGGCGGAAGTGCTGAAAACTATTCACTTGAAATTGGAACTCATTCATTTATTCCAGGTTTTGAAGAAGGCTTAGTAGGTCATAAAACTGGTGATATTGTTACTTTAAATCTTAAATTCCCTGAAGATTATGTAGAAAATCTTAAAGGAAAAGATGTAGTATTCGAAGTAAAAGTTAATGAAGTAAAAGTAAGAGTTTTACCAGAAATTAATGAAGAATTCTTTAAAGATTTAGGATATGAAGATATCAAAACTAAAGAAGAATTAGAAAATAAAGTAAAAGACGAGCTTCAAAAAGAAGAGCAAGCTAAGCTTGATGATGTTCATTTAGATAAAGTTTTAGATAAAGCGATGGAAAATATGAAAATTGAGCTTAATGAAGAAATCGTTGATGATGAAATTCATAGAATGATCCACGAATATGAAAGACAACTTAAAATGCAAGGTTTAGATATGAATAAATATTTTGAACTTACTGGTGATACTGAAGAAGGTCTTCATAAAAAAATGGAAGGCGAAGCTACAAAAAGAGTTAAATGTCGTTATTTAATCGAAGAAGTTGCTAAAAAAGAAAATATTGACTTTACTAAAGAAGAAGTAGATGCAAAAGCAAAAGAAATGGCTGAAAACTATGGCATTACTGTTGATGAATTAATTAAAGCATATGGAACTATTGATGTAGTTAAATATGATATGACAATGCATAAAGCATTAGAAATTATTAAAGAAAATAACTAAGAGGCTTAAAAAAGTCTCTTTTTTTAGATTAATTTAATAAAAAATACCAAACAAAAAAATCAGGCAAATCCCGCACAAATCAAGTATTTTCCTAGTATTAGTTTTCATAAATTATATACTTTTGCGAAAGCTTATCCCCGTATTTATCTTATGTCTATTATAATTTAACCATTTTTTTGAGTGATTTTCAAGCCCTTTTCCCAAAATTTGGTACCTCAGTTTTCTCAAAAGTATATACTTTATGAAAGAACACCCTAGTATTTATAAGGGATTGGAGTGAAGTATGGAAAAAAATAAAATTAAAAAATCATTAGCAGTTTTTGCCACAACTTTAATAGTAGTTATAGTGGGTGTTGCATCGTTTGCATATTTTGGAACATTTGATGTTAATCTAATTAATAATGTAGCAGTAAATATTAATTCATCAAGTCCAGGTAATGCAACATTTATATCAAATGCGACACAACTTAATTTACAAGTACCAGCGGCAAATATGAGTTTTACAGTTGCAAATAATATAGTTGCAGCAGCAGAAAATACTGCATTTTTAGATGTAACTCTTACAGGTTCATCAAATTTACTAACAACATGTACATATGATATAGTTTATGAATATGATGCAGGAAGTAATGTTTATGGACAAGGTACAACAACTAAAACAAGTGGTGCTACAAAAGAAATAACAATTGAAGTAAATGGAATGAATGGAAATAATCATTTTGCTACAGAAACTAATTTTGATCATGCAAATATACAAAGTTATTATGATAGCACAAATAAATATTATAAATTAGTCGAGGGAGCTACAATAAAAAGTTTGGGTACAGAGCAATCAGTAAGATGGAAAATAACGGGTAGATATTATAACTTAGATGTAAGTCAAGCACAACTTGGTGGAAAAAACTTTACTGGTAAAATATATGCAATAAGTAAGGGATGTTCTTCAGAAGATGGTACAACAGTTAAAAAGGGTTATGAAACAATTTTAGCAAATAATGGTGGAGCAGCAAGTATGACAACTCTTACCTCAACAGATTTTGCAACAGCTACTACAGCAAATGATAAAGGAATGTATAAAGCACAAGATGATTTAGGAACATCTTATTATTTCAGAGGAGCAGTAGATAACAACTGGTTAAAATATGGTAAGTATACAAAAGATACTTATTATACATATGATGATGATTATAATTATAATTATTCTTTAGTAGAATCTTGTAATGGCCTTGAAAGATGTTATAAAATAGCCTCAAAAGGTGATGATATGTACTGGCGAATTATTAGAGTAAATGGAGACAATTCAATAAGAATGATATATGCTGGAACATATGCACCAGATAATAATACAAAAGTAGTAATGACTAATGGTAATATGGATGGTGATGGTAATGCTATACCAATGAAAATATTCGCAGGTAACTCAAAATTTAATCAAAATTATGATAGTGCAGAATATGCAGGATATATGTTTACAGTAGGGCAACAACATGGTACAGGAACATCAAGTATAATTAAAACGTATTTAGAAGATTGGTATGCAAATTATACAAACTTAAATGCAACCGGAACAAAAATAACAGATCAAATATATTGTAATGATAGAACAGCATCAACAAGTGATACTGGTACCCCTGGAGAAATAAGTTCTTGGGCATCAACAGGAACATATTATTACTATGGACCATATTTAAGATTATATGGAGATTCATCAAACCCAGCACCATCGCTTATTTGTGCAAATGCAAATGATAGATTTACTACAACAACAGCTAAAGGTAATGGTAAGTTGTCTTATCCAGTGGGATTAATTACAGTAGATGAGGTAAATATGGCAGGAGCAGATAATAAAGATAGTAATAACTATAGCTACTATTTATACACTGGAGGTGATTATTGGGTGGGCTCCCCTCATGTATTCCATCTTGGTAGTTCGGGTGGGTTTATTGTAAATGGGAGTGGCTATTTTAATGGTAGTCTTGCCAGAAATGCTAGTGGCGTTCGTGGTGTAGTAAGTTTATCACCAGATGCAAAGTTACTAGGCAGTGGAACATACGATGATGTGTATGTAGTAAGTTAAGCTATAAATAAAATTATGCTATTAAATTAGCATTTTTTATTGACATAAAATCCAAAATATATATAATAAATAATATCTATAAAGGGGGTAAGAATATGTCTTTATTAATAGTAATTATAACATCTGTTATAATGGGACTACTTCCAACATGGATAAAATATTTATCTGTAATGGCAAGCAATCTACTTCCTAAAAATTTAAAACATAAATATCAAAATAGTAGTTTTTATTTAAAAAAGTATAGAGAAGTTTATGATATAGCTATTTCTTTGAAGTTTAGTGATAAATTCAAACTAGGCTTAATAAGTAAAAAAGCCCTTAAAAAAATGACTTCTTTAGATTTGATTGATATTGTGGATAATTTAAAATATGATGAAAATAAACTTAAATTTCTTTTGAAAAGTGAAGTTTTAAAAAACATATTTAAAATGGATAGTAAAATAACCTTTAATGATAAAAATTTTTATGAATCACTATATAATAGTGTAAATGATGATGAAAAAATAAATCTGCTTACACACATAAATAATGATGAATTTGTAATAGAAAAATATGATCATTTAAAGAAAAAATTAAGTGATAAGAATAAATGTAAAATTATATGTTCATTAGAAAATGATGATAATAAGACAAAACTTATTAATGATGTAAAAATTGAAAGTTTGACATATCAAATTCTTTGCACATACAAAAGTTTTGAAAAAGTTGAGAATTATTTATTGTCTTTAAAAGATTTATATCAATATTATTTAGTAAAACTTATGAGTGAGGAAGAAATTATAAGACTTCTTGAGAAAAATTTATTAATTAAACAAATATTAAGATGTACAAATAATAAAGAAAGGTTTAATACTTATTTTTCATATCTTTCCTTAAAAGATCAAATAGATGTTTTAAAAATAAATCCTAATAGTGAAATGGTTTTATCAACATATTTAAATATAAAAGATATGCTTAATGAAAAAGAAAAATTAGAAATTTTAGTAAATGTTCTAAAAAATGGTGATGAGAATATTAAAAAAAAAGCATTTAATTATTTACCAAACTCCGTAATAAAGGATATTATTTTAACAAATGAAGAAAAACATAGTGATGAGAATGTTAAATTATATAATGGTGTTTCTGATAAAGTAACTTTTGGCGTAGAACTTGAATCATCGCATAAAGATAGTTTATTAATTAAAAAGTTAAGTACAATAAACTCTAATTGGATTTTAAAAGGAGATAGTTCAATTAAGGGAGGAGTGGAAATAGTTTCACCAATACTTCATTATGATAAAAAATCCTTAATGAATTTAAAATATGTTTGTGATTTTATGGAAGCAAATAATTTTGAGGTAACAAATGAGTGTGGTGGACATATTCATATTGGCTTTGACTTTTTTGATAATGTTAAAGAACTAGAAATGCTTTATATGATATATGGCAATGCTCAAGATATTTTCTTTGATATATGTAATCGTAAGGGTTCTACCCAAAGACCTAAATTATTAGATTATGCTAAACCTATTACGAGTAAATTATATTTAGCAATTATTACTCATAAATTTGATGATAATATAAATTTAAATGCTTTTGTTAAAGAAATGAAAGAATTACAATCAGGTAGATTTTTTGATATAAATATATTAAATGCCCAAAGTAAATTGAAAAATACAATTGAATTTAGATTTCCAAATGGAGAAATTAACTATGAAGAAGTTTTACTTAATATTACTTTGATTATAAAACTTTGTATGGCTGCAAAAAAATATGCAAGTATAAATTGTTATGATGAAAAATATTCAGTAATTAAACTTTTACAGTGTGAGACAAATAAAGGTACGAGAAAAAACATTTTATTTAAAATTCTTTTTGATAATGATGAAATGCTTAAAAATATTTATAATGAAAGATATGAATCAAATAATAAAGAAGATGTTTTTGAAAGAAGATTTGTAATTGATTTTTAATACTGGAAAAAAGTGTTAATATAAATCAGATTTAAAAAGACATAATAATAATGTGATATTATGAAAAAAGTATTATTGATTTTAAGTTTATTATTTCTTCCTTTAAAGATATATGCATATTCTGATTATGTCATTTTAGGAGGAAAAACATTAGGCATTAAAGTAGACACTAAAGGTGTGATGGTTATTGGCTTTTATAAAGTTAATGGAAAATATAATAAGGGAAATCCTGCCTTAGCAAATGGCGATTATATTATAAAAATTAACGATATAGAGGTAAATGATGTAAATAGTTTGTCAAATGCTATTGAAAAATTTATTAGAGATGAAAATGTTGATGTAACTTTTATTAGAAAAGGAATAGAGAAAAAGACTAAACTTGATTTAATAAGTATTGATGGTGTTATTAAAACTGGTCTTTTTGTCAAAAGTTCTATAATGGGTATTGGAACGCTTTCATACATTGATCCTAATACATTAATTTATGGTGCTTTAGGACACGAAATTGTTGAAAGCAATACTAATGAAAGAGTAGAAATAAAAGATGGAACAATTTTTAATAGTTTTGTAACCGGTATTGAAAAAAGTGTAATAGGAACTCCAGGAAGTAAAATAGCTAAATTTAATTATAATTATGAATTTGGTAATATTGTAAAAAATACAAGGTATGGAATATTTGGTATTTATAATGATAAAATAGATCAAAATAATTTAATTAAAATAGGTAATGCTAAAATAGGAAGTGCAAAAATTAAAACTGTTTTGAATGGTGAAAAAGAGGAAGAATTTAATATTGAAATTACAAAAATAAATGATACCAGTGATATAAAAAATATTACTTTTAAAATAGACGATGATAGGCTTTTATCACTTACTGGTGGAGTTATTCAAGGTATGAGTGGTTCACCAATTGTTCAAAATGATGAAGTTGTGGGTGCTCTTACACATGTTATTGTTGATAATCCTTATTCTGGTTATGGTATTTTTATTCAAAAAATGCTAGAAGAGGGTGAAAGATAAGTATATTATTTTTGTATTAACATATAATATTTTTAGAAAACATTTTGTTTTCTTGACATAGATGAGTTTACAAGCGTAAACTCTTTTTGTTTGAAAAAATTTGTTAATTAAAAAAGGTTTATAAAATTCTTACAAACCCAGTATTTACCTAGCATCAGTTTTCCTATATCATATACTTTTAGGAAAATAAGTGGCCAATTTTCGGGGAAAGGGCTTGAAAATCACTCAAAAAAATGATTAAATTATATTGATGATAGCATAAATATAAGGGTCAGTTTTAGCAAAAGTATATGATTTGTGAAAATAGACTATAGTATTTATAAGAGATTGGAGAGTATTATGAAAATTAATAAAAATAAATTTAAAAGTATTATTGCCTCAGTATTTTTGCTTGTTTTAGTAATAGGTGCAGCATATGCTTATTTAGGTACTTTTAATGTTGATTTAAGTAATGATATAGCAGTTAATATTAATTCAACAAGTCCAGGTAATACAGCTTTTGTAGCAAATGCTACTCAATTAAACTTGCAAGTACCAGCATCAAGTATGGGTTCATATTTAGCAAATAATACTGTAGCGGCAATGGAAAATAATGCAGTATTAAGTGTAAGTCTTCAAGGAGCAAATGGATTTAAAACAACTTGTACATATGATATAGTTTATGAATATGATAGTTCATCATTAGTTTATGGAAGTTCTAATGCTCCAGTTACAAGTGGTGCAACAAAAGAAATAACATTACAAATAGAAAATGTAACAGGAACTAATTATTATGAAACAGAAAGAAATTTTAATTATTATACAGGTTCATATAATGATAATGCAAATGATAAATGGACATCAACCACTAAAAGAACATTAGTAAGTGGAGCAACAATAGAAAGTACTGGAACTAGTACAAGTCAAAATATAAATGTAATAGGTAGATATTATAATTTAGATGCTTATCAAGATTTAGGTGGTAAAGCTTTTAATGGTACAATCTATGTAGAAAATGTTAATTGCAGACTAGAAGAAACTGAACCAATGGAATTTGGCTATATGACAATTTTAAAAAACAATGGAGGTAAAACAGCGATAGAAGCAAAATCAGTTGATTTAAGTGTAATACCTAAAACAAATGAAGGAATGTATGCAGCGCAGGATGATTTAGGAACATCATATTATTTTAGAGGAGCAGTAGATAATAACTGGGTAAAATTCGGCAAATATAAAAAAAATACATATATTTATTCATACATATATGATGAAGAAAATCAGTATAAAGCAAACCTTTTTACTGATGAATGTGATGATACCAAAATGGATTGTATGTTATTAGCATCAGAAGGTGATGATATGTACTGGAAAATAATACGAATAAATGGTGATGGAAGTATAAGAATGATTTATAGTGGAATAACACCTCCAACTGAAGATACTAGTCTAGCAAATTTAGATGATAATAATATTGGATTCTCTCAATTTAATGAAACGAATGATAAAGCAGAGTATGTTGGCTATATGTATACCATCGGAGAACAACACGGAATAACACAAAATAGTAAAATTAAAGCATATATTGACAATTGGTACGAAAATTACACTAACTTTGTTTCTAATGATTTAATAAGTAATGAAATATTTTGTAATGACAGAGAACTTCGAAAAGGTTATACTTGGTCAGATAGAGATGAAATTGATTATGCACCTTACGAAAGAGCAACGTATTCAGTTTATTACCCAATATTAACTTGTACTAACAACAACGATAAATTTACAGTAAGTACAAATAATGGAAATGGAGCTTTAACGTACCCAATAGGTTTGTTAACATCGGATGAAATACTTATGTCTTGTTTTGACGCACGAGGACATTCATTTAATGCTGATTGCTTTTTGAGTTCGAATTTAGAGTATATGTTGCTATCGCCAGCGGACTTTAATGTTGATGCTGAAATTTATCAAATATCGGATAATGTTTTTAATGCTGCAAATGTAATTTATTCATATGGTGTAAGACCTGTAATAAGCCTATCATCAGATGTTGTGCTAACGGGAGATGGCACTTGGAATAATCCTTATGAGGTTGTAAGTTAAATAAAAACTCAGTAGTTTTATCTACTGGGTTATTTTATGTTTTTGAAATTACTCTGTATTATATCAGCATTATTTTTTTCATCCATTATAACTATTATTACATTTTGATTACTATCAATTATTACACTATCTGGAACTACACATATCCATCTATTAGGATCAACTGAATTTTTTAAAATATCTACTGATTTTTGAGTATCTACATTATCGTTTAATCTAATTATTCCTATCATATAGGCTATTGCATTAATATTTGCTTCGGAAACTATTGCTTCTTTAAAATCAATATCAGCATCACCAAAATAATCCTCAAAATTATCTTTTGTAATTTTAGTAATATAATTATCTGGTAACTGGGCTCCTTTAGTCGAAGTTTTTAAGATACTTTTTAAACTCATTTTTGTAATATTGTTTTCTTTTTTACAACCGGTAATAAGTAATAATGAAACAGTAATTAATAAAAATATTTTCTTCATTTAATCTATCCTTTCAATAATATTTTATCAAATATAAAAATAAAAAGAAAGTGGTAAGAAAGTTCTTTATTTTCATATTAAAGTATGATAAACTAATTGTAGTTATAGGATGGAGTTTATTATGAAAAAAGTTTTAAAAAATATCTTGAAAGTTTTATCTTTTATTGGAGTATTTATATTAATGGTAGTATTTACTTTATATGCATCATTACTTCTTATATGTTATGGTCCTAGTAAGTCAGCAAGAAATATATTTACAACAACATTTTTAGAGACTGGTGCTTTTAAATTTGTTGTTCATTTAGTTCTTCCTAATAAGACCATTAATGAAATTGTAAATAGTAACTCTTTAAAAGAATTAAATAAAGATGTTGATAGTAATTTAATTGATGTTAGTAATGAAAATAAAAAAGATATTAAAATCGAAGAGGTTAACGGAAGTAATTTCCATGGAACTATGATGATAATTAGTGACCCAGCAAGAGTTAAAGTAGCGACGACTGCACCATTTTCTGAATATGGTAAAACTCTTGATGAAATAGTTAAAGAAAATGATGCTATCGGTGGAGTAAATGGTGGTATTTATGTATCTACTCTTAATAAAGGTGGGTATCCAATGGGTGTTGTTGTTTCAAAAGGTGAAATTGTTTGGAATAGTCCAAATGGTGTTGGTTATCATTTAATTGGTTTTGATGAAAATAATATTTTAAAAATACTTCCTTTACAAGGACTTGATAAAAGTGGTGTAGAAAAACTTGTAAAAGAGGAAAAAATAAGAGATGCAGTTACTTTCCAAGAGGAAGCAAGTGATGCAAATAATCACTTTGTAAAACTTATTATTAATGGTGAAAAAAGAGAAAGTAATGGTCTTGGAAGTGGAGCAAATCCTCGTACAGCAATTGGCCAAAAAGCCGATGGAACAGTCTTACTTCTTGTTACAGATGGAAGAGGAGCATCAGGTCATCTAGGGGCAACAGCATCAGACCTAATTGAAGTAATGGAAAAATATGGTGCTGTAAATGCTGCGAATCTTGATGGTGGTTCATCCTCAACAATGTATTACGAAGATAAATATTTAATGACTTCCGTAACCTTATATTATTCAAATTCATCTTGGCGTTTACCTGAGGCATTCATTATAGAAAAGTAGGTATAAAATGAGTAAGAGAAAAAAGAAAATGACAGGGTATAAAAAATCCTTGCTTATATGGTTTTTATTATTATTGATTGCTAGTGAAGCATGTTTAATATATGTTTCTACTACGTTAAAAATGTATGAAAAAGGTAATATCGAAGGGTATATGACATCTTTAATCAAGGATATGAAAACTGCAAGTAAAGTAGGAAATATAAATAAATATTTATCTTATAATAAAGTTGAAAGTAAATATGAAAAAAATTCTTCTTTCGAAGAGGGATATAAAGAATTATTTAATGAAAGTAAATTAAGTTATAAGAAAAATGATAAAGAAAGCACTTATGATATTTATGCTGATGATACTATGATTGCAAGTGTAACTTTAGATAGTAAAAAGGTAAGAAGACTAGGAATTCTTTCTTTCGAAGAATATTCTATTAAAGAGATAGAAACATATAGTAAAAATGGTATTTATAATATTGATGTATATGTAAATAGTAATTATGATTTATATATTAATGATATTAAGGTAAATGATGAAGACCTTGTTAGCAAAGAGGAAATCAAAGAATACTCTGAAGTTTATGATAAGGTAGATTTGCCTTATGAAAATCATTATAAAATAACTAATTTAACTAAAAAGCCTAAAATTAAAGTTATGAGTGGAAATGATGAAATAAAAGTAACTAATGAAAAGTCTACTTATTATGGTGTATCATATTTTAAAACTGATGATAAGGATGCTGCATTTGCTAAACTTACAAATAAAGATTATGATCCATTAACATTTGCAAAAAATTGGAGTTTATTCTTAACTGCAGATTTACCTGGTGAAAGATATGGTCTTTATACTTTAACACCTAATTTAGTCGAAGGAACAGCACTATATAAAAGAGCATATAGCTGGGCAACAAATGTAGATATAACATTTACATCAATGCATACTCTTGATAAAGATACATTTACTAATGTAAAAATGAATGGGTTTACAGTGTATAATGAAAATGCCTTTAGTGTAGATATTTATTTAGAAAAGAATATGACTTTAGTTAATGGTGAAAAAAGGGTTGATACATTAAATGATACATTCTATTATGCTTATATTGATGGAGCATATAGATTAATAACTATGAAATCGAAAGGTGATAATTAATGGAAGATATTTTTGTAGTGGTTCCTACACTAAATCCAAATATTGAAATATTTAAAAAGTTTTTAGATAATTTACTTGAAAGTACTAAAAATGTTTTAGTATATGATGATGGATGTAATAAAGAATATGATAGTTTTTTTAAAGAACTTGAAAAGAAAAAAATAACTGTTTTACATCATTATGTTAATTTAGGTAAAGGTAGAGCAATGAAAGATGCATTTAATTATTTACTTTTAAAATATCCTAAATTAAAAGGTGTAGTAACTGCAGATAGTGATGGTCAACATAGTATAAAAGATATTGAAAAAGTTAGTAATGAAATATTAAAACATCCAGATAGTTTAATACTTGGATGTCGTGATTTTGATAGTGATAATGTTCCTACAAGAAATAAATTTGGTAATAAAATTACCAGGGGTGTTTTTAAAACTTTTGTAGGACTTTCAATTACTGATACACAAACAGGTTTAAGAGGATACCCAACGAAAGTTATGAGTAGCCTTTTGACTGTTAAAGGTGATAGATTTGAATATGAAACAAATATGTTAATTGAAACAATGAATAAAAAAATTCCTATTATTGAGGTACCTATTGAAACAATTTATTTAGAAAATAGTAATAGTGAAAGTCATTTTAATCCAGTTAAGGATTCATTTGAAATTTATAAGTTATTTTTTAAATTTATTTTAGCAGGTCTTTCATCATTTATATTAGATTATCTATTATTTTATATTTTCTCACTAATAATTGGTGGAGTTAATTCCATTCTTTATTCAACAATATGTGCAAGAGTATTATCAAGTATGTATAACTTCTTAGTAAATTCTAATGTAGTATTTAAAAATAGAAATAGTTCATCTCTAATTAAATATGCTTGTTTATGTATAATTCAAATGTTTGTATCAGGACTTGCTGTAGAATATATAGTTAAATTAACTCATATAAGTTCAATGATAATTAAATTAATAGTTGATATAATTTTATTTGTTGTAAACTTTGTTATACAAAGAACATTTATTTTTGTAGGAGATAAAAATGAAAAATAAAAAATATTATATACCATTTACTTTACTTGTACTTTTTATTATCAATAGTATTTTAGTTATTAATAATAAGTATGTAAAGATTGATGAAAGTATTCATAATTTTATAATCAGATTTTCTAGTGAAATGACTACTAAATTTATGAAAATATTTACATTTTTAGGAAGTACAGCATTTATAACTGGATTATGCATTTTAATATTTGTTATTTTACTTTATAAAAAGCAAAAAGAATATGCTTATAAATGTGCTGGTATATTAGTTATATCTACTTTAATAAATAATATTGTTAAAGTTATTGTCAGAAGACCTAGACCAGAATATATCACAGTAGTGGAAAACACTTTTTCTTACCCAAGTGGTCATACAATGGCTAGTGTTACCTTATATGGATTTCTAATTTACTTTTTATTAAAAAGTAAAATTTCTAAATCATATAAAGTAGTATTTAGTATTATTTTAGGTATAATACCTGTTTTGGTGGGAATGTCTCGTATATATCTTGGAGCACATTATTTTTCAGATGTTTTCGGTGGGGCATTACTTTCAATTATGTTACTTTCTAGTATTGATATTATTTATGATAAAACTCTTAATAGAAAAAAATCTAAATAGTTATTTAAACACTTGGCCTTGGCTAAAGTGTTTTTTTATGAACATATTTGTGTAACGAACAACTTTTTGAAAAAAGTATTGACATCTATATTTTTTGGGTCTTCAAGTTTTAGTGTGATAAATCCAAAATAGAGCTTCAAGATCTAGTGTG
>OIYS01000946.1_pt1 | contig 16763 bp, 14 predicted proteins | sample 1588271 | NCBI WGS metagenome assembly OIYS01 (sample SAMN03283286) | human gut metagenome | biome: human-associated habitat; material: feces | host: Homo sapiens | place: Peru | collected 2012
GTGGCTTTTAAATATAAAAATATTAAATATACTTTGAATAATTTGTTGTATTTATATATGTGTAGTGTAATTTTGGGTGGTTTTTTATATATGTTGGATATTGAATTTAGTTATAAAAGAGAAGGGATGATTTTTTATTTTGATAAATTTAGTATTAATTATATTTTACTTCTTATAATAGCTCCGATTATATTAGGTTTATATATTTATGAACATAAAAAGTTTAAAAGCACATATAATTTTAATTGTAAAGTTGAAATTGTATTTTGTAATGATACAAGTTTAATTTGTAATGGTTTTATTGATTCTGGTAATAAGCTTCGAGATCCCATAACTAAAAAGTATGTGATAATAGTATCTAAAAAAATACTTGTAAATTATATTAATATAAGAAGTCCGATGTATGTTCCTTATAAATCAATAAATAAATATGGATTAATAGAATGTTTTAAAATAAAATATTTGAAAGTTAATAATAGGATTTTTACTAATTATTTAGTAGGTATTAGTAATGATGAGTTTAATTTAAATGGTTGTGATTGTTTGCTTAATTATAAAATATTGGAGGATATATGTTTAGAAAAATAATTGAATGGTTGTTAAGTAAGTATAATGAAGTGTTTTTTGTTGGAGCTACGGATAAATTGCCTCCGCCTTTATCAAAGGATGAGGAACTAAAATATTTAGTTAGAGCTAAAGCTGGAGATGAAGAAGCAAGAAATATTTTAATAGAACATAATTTACGTCTGGTGGTATTTTTAGCTAAAAAATATGAAAATACAACTTATGATATTGAAGATTTAGTAAGTATAGGTTCAATTGGTTTAATTAAAGGAATTAATACTTATAAAATTGATAAAAATATTAAATTAGCAACGTATGCTTCAAGGTGTATCTCAAATGAAATATTGATGTTTTTAAGAAAAAATAAAAGAAAAAAAGCAGAAGTTTCTTTGGAAGATGCCTTAAATTATGATTCGGAAGGGAATGAACTTCATCTTGAGGATATCCTTGGTACTGATGCTGATTTAGTTCCAAATGAATATGAAAAACAAGTTGATAAAGAAATACTTTCTAAAGAAATTAAAGATTTACCTGATCGAGATAAAGAGATTATGACATTAAGGTACGGTCTTAATAATACTAAAGAATATACACAAAAAGAAGTGGCAGAATTGCTTGGTATTAGTCAATCATATATATCTAGAATTGAAAAGAAAGTTATTAGAAAATTAAAACAAGTTATGATAAGATAGTGTAAACAGAATGTATAACATGATGTAAAATGTATTGCAAACTAAAAGTAAAGAAGTTATAATTTAATTAAGCTAGCAGGGGAGCTAGAATAAAAGGGATAGTGTGAACTGGTTAGCCAATTCACTATAAAAATAGAACTCATTTTTGAGTTCTATTTTTAGTATTCTGTGACGTATAAGTCTATGTATTCTTCAAGTGTTAGATCATTTTCATAAATGATTTTAGCTACATCTTTTCCAACATAACGAATGTGCCAATTTTCAAATTGATAAAGGGTAATATCTTCTTTATTTTTGGGAAATCTTATAATAAATCCATATTTATAAACATTATTGTGTAGCCATTCATAATTTTCATCTGTAAATCTTATGTTACTAGATAATGCCATGTTTCTCAAGTCAATTGCAAGTCCGGTTTGATGTTCAGAGTATCCAGGTCTAGCAGAATATGTGTCAGCTTTTTTTACACCATCACTAGCTACATATTTGTTATATAAAGTTGTTTGAAAACTTTCATTTCTGAATGCTGTTGTTGGCATTATGTTTAAATTCATATCTTTTTTAGCAGCTGCTATTAATTCTAATAGAGCTTCTTTAGCACAACTACGCATTGGTACTTGATTGCCATATGCCCCATCTGTATATGCAAGATCACTAGGTTTGTAATTTTTAGGTAAATGATTATATTTATTTACTAGTACAAGTAAACTATTTGGATCACTAACTTCTTTAGTATCTGTATAAACATCTAAATCTAAATTTAAGTTTACTCTGGTAACTGTATCCTTATAATCAATATCATTGTTTTTATTATATTTGATATATCTATCAATATTGCTAGCATTAAAATTCTTTATTACATAATAATTAGATATATCTTTGTAATCTAATTCTTTTAGAATATTTTTGTTTTTTTCACTTAATTTAAATATATAATTTATTTCTATTCCTTTGTAGCCTTTGGGTAAAAAAGTTGTTAAAATATTTTCAAAATCTTCAGAGTCATTAAATTTAATGTCTTTATATTCGTTTAAATATTTTTCGTCATATATGTTATTTAATAAAACGTATTCTAAAGTTTTAGAATAATCTGATTCTTTAATGTTGTTTTTATCCATTAATTTTTTTACTTCACTTGTTGATACGACGGAATTTTCTTTATGATCTATAAAATATTTAGCAGTACCAATTATTAATCCACATAGTATTAGTAATAAAATTATTTTTGTAGCACTTTTTTTCATTTTGCTTTTTTTCTTCATTTATTTTCACCTTGTCTTAATTATATATTAATACTTTATAAAATACAACAATTGTCATAAAATAATTGATTTTATTAAGAATTTATAGTAATATTTTTGTATACATCAAAGGAGTAGATAAAATGTTTGAATATATGGGAGATCGTATTAGTAATGCTTTAAAAAATATACGAGGAATGGGTAAAATTACCGAAGAAAATATTGGTGATGCCACGAGGGAAATTAGAATAGCTTTGTTAGAAGCTGATGTTAATTATCAAGTAGTAAAAGAATTTGTGGCTGATGTTAAGGAAAAAGCTATTAATGCTGAAGTTGGAAAGAGTTTGAAACCTGATGAAGTGTTTTTAAAAATTGTTAAAGATGAATTGGTTTCTTTATTAGGGGGAGATTATGTTCCTTTGGAAACTAGTAAAAAACCTACGATACTTATGCTTGTCGGACTTCAAGGTAGTGGTAAAACTACGACGGCTGGTAAACTTGCTAATTATTTAAGAAAGAAATTTAATAAAAAAACTTTGTTAGTAGCAGCAGATATATATAGACCTGCAGCAATAGAACAATTAAAAACAATTGGTAAAGAGCTTAATATTGATGTTTTTAGTAAAGATGGTAGTGTTACTGAAATTGTTCGTGATGCCATAGATTATGCAAAAGAAAATAATAATGATTATATAATTATAGATACTGCAGGTAGACTTCAAATTGATGAAGAATTAATGCAAGAATTAAAAGATGTGGATGAACTTGTACATCCTCATGAAAAGATACTTGTTATAGATGGTTCAATGGGGCAAGATGCAATTAATGTTATAACTGGATTTAATGATGCTTTAGATTTAACAGGATGTATTTTAACAAAATTAGACGGTAATACTAAAGGTGGAGTTGCTTTATCTGTTAGACATTTAACTCATATTCCAATTAAGTTTGTAGGTACTAGTGAAAAAATGGATGGATTAAGTGAATTTTATCCTGAAAGAATGGCTGAACGTATCCTAGATATGGGGGATATTTTAGAAATAGTAAATAAAGTAGAAGATGTTATTGATGAAGATGAAGCTAAATTACAAGCTGCAAAGATGAAAAAGGGTACATATGATTTAAATGATTTTTTAAGTAATTTAAAACAAATAAAAAAATTAGGGCCTCTTGAAAATATTTTGAAAATGCTTCCTCAAGCTAGAAAAATGGGACTTAATAATATATCAATAGATCCTAAAGATTTAGCTCATGTTGAAGCTATACTTCAATCTATGACACCAGAAGAAAGAAGAAAACCAGAAATTTTAAAAGCTTCTCGTAAACAAAGAATTGCAAAGGGTAGTGGAAGAAGTGTAGAAGAGGTTAATAGACTTTTAAAGCAATTTGAAATGATGAAAGATATGATGAAGAAAATGTCTAGTGGTAATATGCCTTTTTAGATACTTTTGCATAATGAATCCAATCGATGGTTGGATTTTTTCGTGTTAAATTTTTTGTTTTTGTTGAGTTTGTGAAGTTGTCTTTTTGATAAATTATTTTTTATCGTTATGTCAATGTAATAATTTATTTTATCTTTATCTTTTAGTGGCAACAATTGCAAATAATGAATCCATGTTAATTTTCCAACCAGTGGTTGGAAAATTCCGCTTTCATAAAACTGTTTCATATAACTTAACGTTGTTATAGAATATTTTCTATTTAATTCTTTACTTAATTTTTTTAAATATTCTTTTATAATACCTTCACCATAATGCTTACCAGCTTCGCTTAATAGTTTGCCTACATTGTAGTAAGTTGTTAAATCACTCTTGTTTTTAGAATAATCTTTAATTTTTTTAGTTATTTCATTATTTATTATTTCATTTTTAATTTCATTATAATAATTCATTTATAATTTCCTTTCACAAAAATAAAAAGGTAATAAAATGTGTCAGAAAACTATTTCTCTGATTAAATTTTAATTACCTTCTTACTAACATATATCCAATATATATACATTATTCCTAAAAGAATTATATCGTAATAATATTAAAAATGCAATATTAAATTGTTTTGTTAAATCGTGTTAATATTAAATCGTGATATTCTTTAGTTTTGTTTACATCTGTTATTCCTATATCTTGTAATTTTATAAAATATTCTTCTTTAGATAAACATAAATCTAAATTCATTATTTTATTTACTAAATAAAAAGCATACTCTGGATCAGTTTTGTAAATCATAAAAAGATTAGTGGCAAAATAATATGCAATTACATAGATATAATCTCTGGCTGGTTTTAAATTCATAATATTATTTATATTTTCTTTTGATAATAGTGCTATTAATTCGTCAATATTTTGTCTTAAGATGTCGTTTGAGTCTCCATCTTTAATTTTGATTATATCTAAAAGAGTTAATTCGCTGGATACATTTTGAATGGATTCTGTGTACTTTAATAATGTTAAATAACTATTCAAATTAGCTTCTTTTGAAAACTGGCCTTTTATAAAATGTTCATTACATATAAGTTCAAAAAATATACTTATTATTTCAATATAAATATTTAATTCATTAAATAAAGTTGAATTATAATTTGTAGAAAATTGTATTGTATGTCCAAATTCATGAGCAAAAATCATTATGTCATATAGCATGTTGTTTTTTGTACCCATTATATAAAATTTTTTTAAATATTCTAAATAAATTATTTCACCGGAGTAATCAATGTTTTCTCCGTTTATATACCTAATTGATTTTTTGTTTTCTTTATAAATCTTTTTAAATAATTCATATATATTTTTAGTAGTTGATAGTTTGAAAAAATCATGAAGTAAATCAATAATATCTTTAAATGTTAAGTTTAATTTATTTAAAGCTTGTTTTGTTTCTTCTGGTTCTTTAATGTTTGCTAATTTTTTTAATGGCTCCCATAAAAATTGTGATGATATTAATTCTTTATAATCTAATTCTAATAATATATCAATGCTTCCTGGAATACTTTCATTTACAAGGTTTGATTCTATTGTTTTAAAGGTTCTTAAAATTACTTCTTTATCTTCAGGTAGGGCATTTTTATAAATGGATTGTAAAAATTGATATTTATCTTTTAGTTCTTTTTTAAAACATGTTTGCATAATAAACCTTCTTTGTAAGGAGTTATTCTAACATATTTTTTATAAATATAAAAGAAAAAACTTTATATTAAATAAAAATAATGATATAATGTTTAAGATAGGTGATTTAAAGTGGAAAAAATAAATGCTAGAAAATTGAGTTTAATTTTTATATTTGTTTTAATACTTTTAGTATTGGCTTTACTTGTGGGAAAATTTTCTTATTCTTATTTAGGTCAAAGAATTGGAGAAGATCTAGAAGGACAAGGTGAAGTAACTGCAAGTGGGGACACCTTGATATTTTCTAAAGGAAATAATTTGAGTTTAAGTGCCACATCTGATAATTTTACAACTGGTGGAAGTAATTTAAGTAGTACCACTAATCCAAAAGTTAAGTTAGTAGCATCTAGTAGGACTAATAAAGCAAATGCTACTTATTATGTGGGAGTATTTATAAAAAATAATTCTTATACATATTCTACGACTGATAATACACCTGAAGTAATACTTACTATAAAAGATGAAAATGGTAATAATGTTACATCTGGAGTAGATGGTTTATCTTATGTTACATCTGGTGGGGTATCAGGATTTGATGTTACCAAAGCTAATGGAGTATATAATGTGAAAACTGATTATCCAATAAGTACAACATCATCTACGACAGGTACAACACATACTTGGACGTTTACTTTAACTTTTGTTAATTTATCAACTGACCAATCTGTGAATGAAAATGCTAAAATGAATGTTGATGTGTATATACAAAAAGAAGAATACAAGATAACACTTGCAGATTATGTAAAATCACAATATACAGGAACGCAAGGAGAAAATAATATCTATTATCATAACTCAAGTTTAGAAAATGGAGCAGGTGATAATTCGTATAGATATGCTGGTCCAAGTGACCAAGTAAATAATTTTGTATGCTTTGGTTCAACAACTAGTCCATGTCCAACAGATAATTTGTATAGAATCGTAGGAGTATTCGGAGAAAATTATCATGGAGTAAGCGGGCAACAATTGGTAAAATTAATAAAATATGATTATGCAAATAGCAATTTGTTAGGGACGGATGGAGATTATCAAGTAGGTAATAGCTATGCTTGGAATTATAAAGCAGATACTTCAAATTATAATAATACATGGAGTACAAGTTTACTTAATAAAATTAATTTAAATACAAATTTTATAAGTAATTTAGGACCAACATTGGCAAATAAAATAGCAACAACAACATGGAAAGTTGGAGGAAATACACGGGATAATATAGCAGATGCAGTTCCAGAGGTAGTATATTTGAATGAAGTAGTAAACCCATCAACAACTGCGTTAACTGGAGAGACAGAATATAGTGCTAAAATAGGGTTAATGTATGTAAGTGATTATGCCTTTGCTGCTAGTCCAAGTGTGTGGACACTTATTATGTCTAATAATAAAAATACAATAAATAATTGGATGTACATGGGAGAGGAATGGACGATTTCCCGTTATGCAGACACTTCGGGTAGTGCGTATTATGTACAAAAAAATGGTGTAATTGATTTTAACGCTATTTTTACTCGACATGCGGTTAGACCATCATTCATTCTTGAATTTTCCATAACCTATGTATCTGGTATGGGAAGCATGAGCGATCCGATCATAATAACTTAGTACTTTAGGTTATTGCTGAAAGCAAAATTGCGACGAAGGAGCAATTTTTGGCTATTTCATCTTGTCTAGTTCTTGTTGCATTTTGTTTAAAGCTTCCATGAGGAAGTCTACTTCGTTTCGTTGGTTTTGGTTGCTTTTGTGGTTCTCATTATCGGTGTATGGGGAGCCACCTTTTTTTGCTTTTTTGGAGTTTGAATTTATATTGTTGTTTTCGATGCGTGATTCAATTAATTGTTGTTGTGCTGCATGGGTTAAAATGTATTGCCCAACAAGTATTAACCAGTTGCCTATAGAGTTTTGTTCATTAGCATTATAATCTCCGACGCAAGCATAACCAACTGCAACTGCTATAATTGAGAAAGTATGGGGATCTATTGAGGGAGGAAAATTAGTATTGTGCATATAATTTCCTCCTTTTATTCGTTACTAAATATATATGAAAATTTGCATTTTTAAATGAAATAATATATAATTAAGTGGGTGAGGCAAATTATGCAAATTGAAAGTGTGAAGGAACCAATTATTGCTGTAAGAAGAAGTCAGTATCCAGAAGATAAAAAGGCTGAGTTTTTACTTGTAGGCAGAAGTAATGTTGGTAAAAGTAGTTTTATAAATACTTTGATTGAAAGAAAAAACTTTGCAAGAACAAGTAGTAAGCCTGGAAAGACACAAACATTAAATTTTTATTTAGTAAATGATTCATTTTATTTAGTGGATGTACCTGGATATGGTTATGCAAGTGTAAGCAAAGATACTCAAAAAAAGTTTGGATTAATGATCGAGGAATATTTAAAATCTAGAGAGAATTTAAAACATGTATTTATGTTAATTGATTATAGACATAAACCTACGGAAGATGATATTTTGATGTATGAGTTTTTGAAGTATTATAATTTGGATATTACTATTGTTGCTACAAAATATGATAAAATAAGCAAAAATGGAAGAATTAAGCAAGATAAATTAATTAAAGATACTTTAAAATTTGATGCAGATGAATTCATTACATTTAGTACAGTTACTAAAAAAGGTAGAAGTGAAGTATTAAGTATAATTGAGGGTAAGATATGAATAAAAAAGGATTTACATTAGTGGAGGTACTTGCTGTTGTAGTTATTTTGAGTATCATTTTATCTATGGCAACATTCGGAGTTATGAATATAAGACGTAATTCGTTACAAAAATTGGTTGATACCAAAATAAGTAATTTAGAGTCTAGTGCTATTATCTATGGACAAGAAAATCAAAATGAATTAATTGAAACATGTAATGTTGATGAAGTAAATTATGATTTTTGTAAATTAGTTAATGTTAAGTATTTAATTGAAAATGAGTATTATACAACTAATGAAGTAAATAGTGAAAATAAGAAAGATTTAATAAATAATGTTACTAATAAAAGTATGTTATGTGATGAAATACAAATTTATAAAAAAAATAATAGAGTATATGCCAAGGCAATAAATATTAAAAGTAATGATGTAAATTATGAATGTGATTTAGAATTATAGAAGGGAGGTTAGTTATGCAAACAGTATGTTTAGTAGGTAAACCAAATGTAGGTAAAAGTAGTATATTTAATAGATTAATTAAAGAAAATAAATCTATTATTATGGATACTCCGGGGGTTACTAGAGATAGAATATATGGTAAAGTTGAATATAACAATAAAAGATTTCATTTAATTGATACAGGTGGTATATCTTTTGGTGATGATGATTTTCAAAAAGATATACTTGCTCAAGCTACTTTAGCAATTGATGAAGCTGATTTGGTATTATTTGTAGTTGATGGTATTGAAGAAATAGATGCAAGTGATAGAAAAGTTGCAGAAATATTACATAGATCAAGTAAACCTGTAATTGTGGTTGTTAATAAACTAGATAATGATAAAAGAAAAGATAATTTATATAGTTTTTATGAATTAGGGTTTAGTGAGTTAATTGCAGTTAGTGCTTCACATAATCTAGGTATTAATGAATTACTTAATACCATTACAAGTGATTTACCAGAAGAAGATGTTATTCAAGATAATTCAATTAAATTTTCTATAATAGGTAGACCAAATGTTGGAAAAAGTAGTTTAATTAATGCTTTATTAAATGAAGATAGAGCTATAGTTAGTGATATTGCTGGTACAACTAGAGATGCAATAGATACTAAATTTAAATATAATCATGAAGAAATTACTGTTATTGATACCGCAGGAATGAGAAAAAAAGGTAAAATTTATGAATCAGTTGAAAAATATAGTTTGATTCGTAGTCTTAAAGCTATAGATAGAAGTGATGTTTGTGTATTAGTAATTGATGCTTCGACTGGTATTATTGAACATGATAAACATATAGCATCATATGCTTTGGATGCTGGTAAAGGTATTGTAATTTGTGTAAATAAATGGGATACAATAAATAATCCAGATAGTGATATTAAACATTGGAAAGAAGAAATAAAGAATGAATTTCAATTTATTCCATATGCTCATGTAGTGTTTTTAAGTGCTAAAACTAAAAAACGTGTTAATACTTTAATGCCTGAAGTAATAAATGCTTATAATAATAATAGAAAAGAAGTAAAGACTAGTTTATTAAATAATATTATTATGGAAGCAGTTAGTTTACATGAACCACCTTCTTATAAAGGAAAAAGACTTAAAATATATTTTGTAAGTCAAACTGGCACTTGTCCTCCGAAGTTTACTTTTTCTGTAAATAATAAAGGATTAATACATTTTAGTTATGAAAGATATTTAGAAAATCAAATTAGAAATAATATTGATTTTGATGGAACTCCGATTATTTTACAATTTAAAAATAAAAGTGAATAAATTATATTTAGGGCGTAAGTAATTTATTGTTTTTGGACTAGCTCATAAGATATAGTAAGATGGATAACCTTTAAAGGGGGTGATATCTTGACTATATCATTATCAGTTATAATAATGCTTGTGGCATATGTTTTTGGAGCAATTACAAAAATATTTATCGAGAATGTTCCTAATAAGTTTATTCCTATTCAAAATGTGGTAATTGGTATTTTGAGTGGAGTAGTTTGTTATTTTCTACATATTGATGATAACTTGCTTAATTCAATTGTTGTATGTATTATGTCTACGATGAGTGCAGGCGGAATAGCAGATTTAATTGAAACAAGAAAACTACAAGATAATGAAACTAAAGGATAAATAAAATATCACACATGCTTAATTGCGTGTGTGTTTTTAAATATGAAAAAATGTTTACTTGTTGTAATTATTATCCAAGTAAACATTAACACAAACAAACGGTAACATTCAACATCCTAAAATCAAATGTTTCCTTTTTTAATATATGAATTCTTGTTTCATATATACTTCTAGTAGCATATTTATTGTAAAATTTCAAGTAGTTTAGACTCTGATGGCTATACCTTTTTTCTTTAAAATATATTTTCTTAACCAATCAACTGGAAATACGCTTAAAGCTAGTATTAAAACTAATAATAATTCATTTGTTTTTAAACCATATGTTCTAAATATGTCACCGCCATGATAAATAATCCAAAGTTGGGCAATAAATATAAATGTGAAAACTGTGATGAATACTTTATTTTTGCCTAAATTTGCAAAAGTATTTATCCTTACTGTTCGAGCGTTAAAAGCATTGAATATGCCCATAAAAATAAACATTGCAAAGTAGGCGGTCATTAAATATTTGTTATCATTTCCTGTTCTAATTAGTTCTTTAAATATTGGTAGTTTTAAAAACATTATGCAGAGTAATGCGCAATAAATTCCAGTCCAAATAATTTCACTATACATATATTTATTCATAATTGGTGTATCTTTTTTCTTTGGTGGTTCTTCCATATATTCTTTTAATGGTGCTTCATATGAAAATGCTACTCCAGCGAATGTATCCATAATCATATTAAGCCATAACATTTGTACAATTGTAATCGGGGTTGTAACTCCGATAAAAGAACCTACGATTGATAAAACTAAAGCACACATATTTACTGTTAATTGATAAATAATAAATTTTCTAATACTTTTAAATATTGTTCTTCCATAGAGAATAGCTTTACTAATTGATAAAATATTATTATCAAGAATTACAATATCTGCAGCTTCTTTAGCAACCTCGGTACCACTTCCCATAGCAAATCCAACATTTGCTTTTTTTAGGGCGGGAGCATCATTTACACCATCTCCGGTCATACCTACAACTAAATCCATTGATTCTATAATGCTAACCATTCTACTTTTATCTTGTGGTAAAGCTCTAGCTATAACAGCTATTTTCGATAAGTTTTTCTTTATATCATCATCACTCATTTGAGCTAGAGTATTACTATCAATTACTAAATTGTTGTTTATATCTATAAGACCAACCTCACGTGCAATAGATGTAGCAGTATCTATTGCATCCCCTGTTATCATGATAGGTTTAATTCCAGCACTTTTAATTAATTTTATTCCTTCTTTAGCTTCATCTCTTAATTCATCTTTTATATTAACAAAGCCTAAAAGGGTTAGATCGTCTTTATTTTTTCCATAAGCAAAAATAAGAACTCGGCCAGAATTTTTAGTATACATGTCAATTTTCTTTTCAATTAAATTTTTATTTATAAAACTTACTTCATTGCCAAATGAATTTAAATACTTTTTACATTTTGATAATAATACTTCTCTAGCTCCCTTATAATAAGTGATACCATTATTTAAAGTAACGCTACTATATTTGTATTTACTATCAAATGGTTCTTTTTTTATTACTTTTTCACTAATTGTTTTATCTTCTTTGATGAATTCCAGTAATGCTCGATCGGTAGAATTTCCACCGATAATTTCTGATTTACTAATTATGCTAGCATTATTATAATAAAATGAATTATATAACTCTTTGTAATTTTTACTTTTTTTAATTTCATTTAAGTCTTTATAAACTTTATTATCTGGAGTAACGAATTCAGTAACTTTTAAAACTCCCTTTGTAAGTGTACCTGTTTTATCTGTAAGAAGGACATTTAGGCTACCTGCTGTTTCAATTCCAACTAGTTTTCTAACTAGAACATTATCTTTTAACATCTTTTTCATATTACTTGATAATACTAAAGTTATCATCATTGGTAAACCTTCTGGAACTGCTACAACAATGATAGTAACTGATAATGTAAGAGCATATAACAAATGATTAAACATAACTGGTGCATCAGTTAAAGTTGCCATTATTAAATCAGAATCAAAATTATTGTTTATTATAATACTTGCAAATAGATAGGAAATGCTTGCTAATAATGCTCCGATGTATCCAATTCTACTTATAGTTTTTGCTAGCCCACGAAGTTTAATTTTTAAAGGACTTTCGGGAACGACTTCTTGTAATTCTTGAGATATTTTACCTAATATTGTTTTATCTCCGACGCATCTAACTAACATTTGTGCTTCACCGTTATATACAACTGAACCACGATATACTCGATTTACATCACTGATTACGGGCCCATTTTTACTTAATTTTTTAGCTTCTTTTGTCTCACCATTTAGGGCTGATTCATCAACACTTAATGAGCCTTTAATTAAATATCCATCGGCAGGTATTTTATCACCACTATTTAAAATGACAATGTCACCAACAACTATTTCCCCAGATGGTATTTCGTTTATTCCGCCATTTCTTTTAACTTTTGCTTTAGTTTTTAATTGTTCTTCTTGCAGTCTTGAAAAAGCTTTTTCAGAACCATATTCACTGATACTAGAAATGAATGAAGCTAAAAATATGGCAATTAAAATACCGATTGTTTCATACCAATCAAAATTACGAAAAAGTACCACAACTTTGATTCCTAATGCAATTAATAATATTTTGATAATCGGGTCTCCTAAAGACTCTAATAAAAGATGTAAAAATGTATTTTTCTTTTGTTTTGTTATTTCATTTGTACCATGTTCTTTTCTAGAAATAATTACTTCTTTTTCGTTTAAGCCCATATGCTTGTCCTCCCAAAATAAGTCTATGAAATAAATAGATTTTTAGAACAAATTTATTGAATAGAAAAAATTTTTGTATTATAATTATTGAGGATGGAATAGAAATATAAAAAAGGTGGTAGTTATGAAAAATAATTTAAAAAAATATGTGATGATTGGTGTTATTAGTTTAGTTGCTATAGCTTTAATATTCTTGGGTATTTATTGTTTTAAGCAAAATAAGAAAATGAAAGTTAATTCGGTTGATGATGTTAAGGCAGAAGTAGTAATAAAAAAAGAAGTAACTGCAGAAATTATGAGTGATGTTTTTAAAGTTGAAGATTTTTTTGATAATAAAAAATTGGAAGATGATTTAGAAATTAACTATAAAAAAGATGGTGAAGATATTACTTTTTTAGAAAAATATGATAAATTAGGTACTTATGAAGTAGTTATTAAGAATAAGGATAAAGAATATAAAAGTTTATTAAATGTGGTTGATACTACAAAACCTGTTTTAAAATTAAAAAATGTAAGTATAAAAGTTAATGATAAATATAAAGTTAGTGACTTTGTAGAAGAATGTTCTGATAATAGTTTAGAAGATTGTATTTTATCTTTTAAAGAAGATAAGACTTATAAAGATGTCGGAGTTTATGATATTGTAATTATTGCTAAAGATAGTAGTGGTAATGAAGTCGAAGAAACTACGAAATTGAAAATTTTAAAAAAGCAAACAAGTAATAAAACAAGTACAGAAAATAAAGATAATACAAAAAATAATGATAAAGTAAAATTCGTTAAAGAAGAAACTGAAACGGAAAAGGAAGAAAAAGATTTGAAGTATGGTTCTAAGCTAACTTCCTGGCATGTGCAAACTTATAATGTATATAGTGATGGATCTAAAAAGTTAATTAATGAATATACTCATAGTGAAGTTGATGCTAAAAATTTTAATGCTAAAACTGCAGATATGTTACCTGAAGCAAATGAAAATATGAATACATATAAAAACATGGTAAATGATGTTTTAAAATATACAAATGAATTTAGAAGTGAAGTTCAAAAAAATTCTTTGGTTCTTGATGAAACATTAACTAAAGCTGCTATGGTTAGAGCGATTGAAATGGCATATTCTAAAAATTTTTCTCACACTAGACCTGATGGAAATATGTGCTATTACATTATGCAAGATTTTGGACAAGATATTTATGGTATAGGTGAAAACATAGCAATGGGACAACGAAATGCAAAGGAAGTTTCATACGCTTGGAAAGGTTCTCAAGGTCATTATGAAAATATGATTGATTCTTCTTTTACTAAAATTGGCGTTGGAGGAATTAAATTTCAAGGTACATATTATTGGGTACAACTATTTTCTTACTAAAAATTAACGGAAATTGTTAAAAAAGACTTGTCAAAAGTCTTTTTTTTTGATATTATTTAGTAGTCATGGCGAGATAGCTCAGCTGGCTAGAGCATCCGGTTCATACCCGGCAGGTCGAGAGTTCGAATCTCCCTCTCGCTACCAAATGAATTCTAGAGAATATTAGAAATAATATTCTTTCTTTTTTTTGCGAGTTGGCCATAAAAGTTGGCCATGTACAATTTTCTCTTTAATAAGTAATGTAAGTGTCAAATTCAATGATTAAAGTTAAAAGTAAATATGAAATATACTATGTAATAAAATGCATATAATTATATAGAATTTATCATATGATATATTTGACAAGCAATATCAAAAATGATATTATTTAGTCAGTGAGTGAGTAGTTTGCCGAGATACTAAAGGGTATGCTTAATGTATACCAGCAGGCTCGCCCTGTGGGATCCTTTAGTCGGAGGAAAGTTCATTTTTTTGTGATAAATATTTTAATAATGAAAACAATTCGTTTGATGAGCTAAATATTATCTTTTTTAGGTTTTATTCCTGAAACAGAAGTTGTTGATATTAATCATATAACTCAATATGTTTTGACTAGATTAAATCAAGCAACTGAAAAAGGTAATGCAGAAATGATAAATAATTATCAAAATATTTTAGGAATAATAAATCAAAAAATAATGGATTAAATGGTACAGAGAATAATCCATATCATTTATAATAAATAAAAAGAATATTAAGGGCAAGTACAGACTTATTATAATAGATAAGGAATACTATGCTCTTTTTTAGTAGTTAGGAGTGAATTATGTTAAAAATTTTTATAGGACCAAATGGTTATGGAAAAACATATGAATTAGAAAGAATAAAGAAGTCATTATTAGATGAAGACAATGATAGAAAAGATGTTATCATGTTAGGTTCAGAATTAGTATTTGCTGATGAAATGAAAGATACAGTTAATAATTCCTTTTTAATGGATTATATTATAACTGAGTTATTAGTTGATGATGAACTAACAAGTATACAAAAACAATTTGAAAATAAACTAGATATTCTAATTAAAGATAATTCAGATATGTATAATGAATTAATGGATGAAACATTAGAATTAAACTCTCATAAAAGGACAAAAGATGTTATTGCACCTCAAAAAACTAGAGAATATAAAAAATTAGTAAAAATAAATGCTGATGATTTAAAGGGAAGTATGGGAAGTGGGCAAAAATTACATTTTTTACTTATGTTAAATATTAATTTTGATAATTTGTATATTTTCAATGATTCTGAATATAAAGGAGCAAAAACAATAGATTATAAAAAAGCAGCAAATTCTTTACCTAGTACTATTAATATTGAAAATTTATATTCAAATTCAAAAACATACTATGATGAAGAAAAACTAAAAAACAATATATTAGAGATTCATAAAAAAGAATTCATGAATGCACTCTTTTCAACTAAAGTATATATAGTTGAAGGTATAAATGATCAATTGTTTTTAAAAAAAGTATTAAATAGTGCAGGAAAACAATTTGAACAATATAGTATATTCCCCTGTTATGGTAAACCTCATTATTTTCCGTTTATTGAGATATTTAAAGATTTAGGGATAGATGTAGTTTTATTATTTGATGAAGATAAAACTAGTGATGAAACTAACAATAAAATTAATACTGAACTGCAAAAAAATAAGCATTATAAGTTTAGTGAAATTTTAGAAAAAGAAATTGGATACAATGGAGATAAAGGGAATTTACCAAAGTTTTTAGATTATTTAACAAGCTATAATGATTATGAGAAATATTTTTCAATTGTAGAAGATTAGAAATTTCTTCAAAAGTATTGCATTTTATCAATAAATAGTGTATATTATTTACCGAGATGTGCCTAGGAAACTTTTGAAGCCCTAGGTCTTTTTCATTTATAAGGAGGTAAAAATGGCTAAAGAATTTAAATCAACAAATGAATTAATAGAAATATTAAATTCAAAAGGTGTATTAATAAAAGATGATAATAATATTAGATATTTAATTGAAAAATATTCTTACTATTCAATAGTAAACTCCTATAAATGGATATTTAAAATAGGAGAAAATTATAAAGATAATGCTTCATTTGAAGAAATATTTGCAATGTATAAGTTTGATAAGAACTTAAAAATAATAATGCTTA
>OIYS01000948.1_pt1 | contig 16757 bp, 14 predicted proteins | sample 1588271 | NCBI WGS metagenome assembly OIYS01 (sample SAMN03283286) | human gut metagenome | biome: human-associated habitat; material: feces | host: Homo sapiens | place: Peru | collected 2012
GGGAGGCTTTAGAAACGGATTGCCACGCCAGTGTGAGCACTGGCTCGCAATGACAGTTTTGTTGCGGGAATCGGCCGCTGCATGTAAAAAAGGATACCCGCCTCATCAGGCGGGTATCCTTTTTACGTATGTTATTCCTCGGTCTCAATGGCCTCGGTGCGGAAGATGAACTTCACGCCGTCGCTGCTGCTGGTGGTGAAGCCCTGATAGCTCCGGGACACATCGCGGGCGGCACGCAGCCGGTCGCTCAGCAGCTCCAGATCGCCGTCGAACGCGTCTACCAGCTTCTGGATGCCCTCCTCGTTCAGCTCCTTCAGGCCGTCGGCCAGCTCACCGGCGCCGTCCCGCAGCTTCTTCACGCCGTCGATCAGGTCGGGCATGTTGCTGTTCAGCTTCACCGCGCCGTCCTTGGCCTCCGCCACACCGGCGGTGTAGGACTTCAGACCCTGATAGAACACGTTGTAGCTGTCCAGCTGCTGCCGCACGGCCAGCAGCTGGCTGCCGGCGGATTCTGCGCTGCCCAGCGCCTTGTCAAGCGCCTCCTGACGCTTGGCCTGGATCTCGGGGGAAACCAGCGTTTCCTCCACCTTCTGAGCCTTCTGCGCTTTGACGTTTTCCTCAATGATGGCCTTGACCTTGTCGGTCTCCATCTGGGCGGCTACGTTCTGCTCCACCAGAGCGCTGATCTGCTGCTGTACGGTTTCGCTGGCCATCTGCTGGGCCAAAGTGGACTCCAGCGCGGCGTCCAGCTGCGCCTTGGTCTCATTGCCCTCCGGCAGTGCGTCATACTGCTCCTGCGTGATACCGGCCTGCTGCAAAATGCCGGCCCATACCTGAGGACGGAGGGTCTCCCGCACCTGCGTTTTCACAGCGGCGGTGACTTCCTCGGTGACGGACGCCTTTACCGCCGCGGTAACACCGGTGCGGAATTCCTCGTCCTCGGCCTCCACAGCGGCAGTTACCTGCTCACGGAGGGCCTGATCGACCTTTTCACGAACGTTGTCCTTATCAAAAATACGGATCAGCGCGTTTAGCTCGTCATAATAGTTGCTGATGGTCAGGATGGGCAGCTCCTTGCCCACGGCTTCCTTCAGCTCCTCGTTGGCCTGAAGCTGGGTGTTGACGGTGTCCAGCAGGGTGTTGAACACGGTTTCGGCGCCAGCGTTCAGCTGGGCGCTGTTGGAGTCCAGCGTTTTCAGACCGCTGGTCAGCTTGCCCACGCCGTCAGACAGCTTCCTGGAGCTGTCCAGCAGGGTATCCAGACCGTCATACAGCTCATCGGAGCCGTCCATCAGCTGGGTCATGGCGTCGGTCAGCTTATCCATGTCGGCGGACAGATCATCCAGTGCGCTGTCGTCCAGCTTGTCATCGTCCATGTCGTTCAGCAGGGAGTTGGAGACCACCGTCAGGGTGGTGTCCAGCGTGAAATCGGTCACGTCCGCCTCGACCTCCACATAGGTGGGGATCTCCAACGTGTCGGTGTCCAGTGCCAGCGTTTCCTGCAAGCCGGGGAAGGCCATGCCTACCACGACGGTGTGGTCGCCGTCATCCACCAGCTTGCCGTTGGTGACGGTCACATTGGTGAAGTGGTCGCTGTCCAGCAGCGCACCGGTCAGCACGGCGAAGGGCACGTAGATTTTCTCCTGCTTGCCGCCGATGGTCCTGGTCTCATACTGGGTGTTGGTGTAATCAAACCGCATGGTCACGTGGCCGCTCTTACCCGCCAGTTCCTCGGCGGTGACGGTCTTGCCGTCCAGCGTGTAGGTAATGGCCACGGTCACGGGCAGCGCCTTGTCGGTGGTGCCCTGCCAGCAGTTGTCGCCCTTCACGTTCTGGGGATCGGTCAGGGTGGACTGAGCCTCCTGCGCGGCGTTGGTGTCGTCCGTGTCATACTTCTGGCTGACGATGACCTTTTTGGCGCTGCCGTCGGCGTTGGCGATGACGTATACGGTCTCGCTGCTGGTGTGGGAGGCGGCGGTCTTCTGCGCGTCCTCCTTCTGGGCGGCGGTGTCCGCCGCAGGGGTGCTCTGGGTGTTTCCGGAAGCGGCAAAGGCGGACACGCCTGCCAGACTGCCTACCAGCGCCACAGCCAGCACAATGGCGATGATCCTGTTCTTTTTCATAAGCTTACCTCCTGTTTTTTCATTCCCGAAAGATGGCGCATGCCGTGGGTGGTCTTGCAGATCACGCCGTCGCACAGGATCAGCAGTGCGGGCAGCACCAGCAGTACCAGCAGCACACTGATGATAGCGCCGCGGGCCATCAGCATACACATGGAAGCGACAATATCGATGTTGGAGTACACAGCCACGCCGAAGGTGGCGGCGAACAGACCCAGACCGCTGACGATGACAGACGGAGCGGAGGTCCGCAGGGCGGTGTACACGGCGGCCTTGCGGTCATTGCCGTTCAGACGCTCGGATTTATAGCGGGTGGTCATCAGAATGGCGTAGTCCACTGTGGCGCCCAGCTGAATGGTACTGATGCAGATGGGTGCGATGAAGGGCAGCGACTGGCCCAGATAGTGGGGCAGGCCCAGATTGATGAACACGGCCAGCTCAATGACGGCGATCAGCACGAAGGGCAGCGACAGACTCTTTTCCACCAGTGCGATGATGACGAAGATGGCCACGATAGACACGGCGTTGACCACCTGGAAGTCGTGGTCGGTGGTGTCGATCATATCCTTCATGCAGGGCGCCTCGCCGATCAGCATGCCGGTGTCGTCATATTTCTTCAAAATGGCGTTCAGGCTGTCCAGCTGGTCGCTGACCGCGTCGCTGGCCACCTTGTATTCCGAGTTGATGAGCAGCAGCTCCCACTGGTCGTTCTCCAGCATAGAGCGCAGGTCGTCCGGCAGGATCTCCTCCGGCACCAGCGGCCCGACTACGCTTTCAAGTCCCAGCACGTATTTCACGCCGGGCACCTTCTCCATCTCGTCGATCATGTCCCGTACGTCGCGGGTGGGCAGGTCGGCGTCGATCAGCAGCATGTGGGTGGAGGAGATGTCAAAGTCCTCCGCCAGCTTGGAGTTGGCGATGACGTAGTCGATGTCCTCCGGCAGGCACTGGCCCATATCGTAATAGACCTCGTCGTTGGTCTTGCTGTAGCCGTAGTAGGCGGGGCCGATCAGCAGCGCGAAGATGACGAGGAACACGGGGAAGCGCTTGCACACACCCTTGGAGAAGCCGCTCATGTCCGGGATCAGGGACTTGTGGCGGGTCTTCTGCAAAGGCTTATCCAGCAGCAGGATCATACTGGGCAGGATGGTCACGCAGCCGATCACGCCCAGCACCACGCCCTTTGCCATCACGATGCCAAGGTCGCGGCCCAGCGTGAAGCTCATGAAGCACAGTGCGATAAAGCCTGCCACCGTGGTGATGGAGCTGCCCAGCACCGAGGCGAAGGTCTCGTGAATAGCTACCGCCATGGCCTCCTTGTGGTCAGTGGTGTGCTCCAGCTGCTCGTTATAGCTGTGCCACAGGAAGATGGAGTAGTCCATGGTGACGGCCAGCTGCAGCACGGCGGACAGCGCCTTGGTGATGTAGGATATCTCACCGAAGAAGTAGTTGCTGCCCAGATTGAACAGGATGCACATGCCGATGCTGGCCAGGAACACGAAGGGCACCAGCCAGCCGTCCAGCAAAATCATCATGGCGGCGCAGGCACAGGCCACGGCCAGCGCCACATACACCGGCTCCTCCTGCTCGCACAGGTCCTTCAGGTCGGTCACCAGCGCCGACATACCGGAGACGAAGCACTGCTTTCCCGCGATGGCGCGGATCTCGCGGATGGCGTCCATGGTCACGTCCTCGCTGGTGGCCGAGTCAAAGAACACCGCCATCATGGTGGCGTTCCCCTGATTGAAAGCGCTGTACAGCTTATCCGGCAGCAGCTCCATGGGGACGGACAGATCGGCCAGCGAATCGTACCACAGTACGGTGTCCACGTGGTCGACGGCCTCGATCTTTTCCTTCAGGGCCGACACGTCCTTCTCCGGCATGTCCTCCACAATGATGAAGGAGAAAGCGCCCTTGCCGAAGTCATCCTTCAGGGTGTCCTGCCCGATGACGGTGTCCATGTCGTCCGGCAGGTAGTTGAGCATATCATAGTTGATGCGCGTTCCCAGCATGCCGAGAGTGGCGGGGATCATCAGCACCAGGGCGATAATCAGTATCAGCACGCGGTTTTTGACGATGGCTTTTGCAGCCTGCATGTCTCTCACTCGTCCTTTCCTATCTCATAATCATCGGTTTCGATCACATCGGGCCGCTGGTGATCCACGATCTTCACCGTGCACAGCGCCACACTGAGATTCAGCACGCCGTCGCACAGCAGCGACAGACCCATCAGCGCCGTCAGCGCCCGAACGCCGGTCATCGGCCGGAACACCAGCACCACGCCCACCACACAGGTCAGCGCCGCCAGCGCCAGCACTAGCCACCAGTTCCGGATGCCGAACTGGCGGGAGTCCATGGCGATCTGAATCTTGAACAGACCGTCCGCCAGCACCGGAATGCCGAACATGACGCACAGAAAGCTCAGCGCGTCGCCGGGGTGGCTCAGCGTGACGATGCCCAGCACCATCAGCAGCAGGCCGAAGGCCAGATCGTACTGAAAGGCCAGCCGGAACAGGTCGCGGGAGAAGTACCCCACCAGCTTGATGGCGCCGAACAGGATCAGTCCGATGCCCAACAGCCGCCCAATCCACAGGGCGGAGACGTCCGGTGTGAACAGCAGCACCACGCCCAGCACACAGAACAGAACGGACATCACGATATAGCCGATCTTGGCCGTTTTCATTGGCGCGACAGAACGCATATCCATATCCCCTTTCACCGTTGTTTTTTCTCAACGAAACGGAGTATAGCATCCGGGCGCAAAAAGGAAAATGGACAGAAAAAGACCCGCTGTCCAAGATTTGGACAGCGGGTCGATATTGCCTGTATTTTGGGCAAAAAGGGCGATTTGCCTAAATTTACCCGTTGGTTTCCTGGCTGCGGCGGATGATCAGCTCCGGCACGCCCTGGCTCAGCTGCAGCATCCGGTGCAGGTCGTCATAGGCGGCGTCGGTCATGCCCCGGTCGATCCAGTCGAAGCACATGCCCAGCAGCTGGCACTTCATGAACCGGATCACAACGCTGCGGTCGCTCTCGCTGATGAGATCGTCGGGGAACGCGGTGGTAATGTAGGTCGTCACCACGTATTCGCACAGCTTCAGCATGCTCTGGGTGAACATGTCCCGGTTTACCGAATGATAAATGTGCATCACCGCCCGCTTGTTCTCCAGCGCGAACCGGAAGGCCACATGGAAGCACTCGTCCAGCGAGGAGATGGAGGGATAGGCGCGGATCAGATGCTCCGTCTGCTCGGCAACGATCTCGCCCAGCAGGGAGGGGATATCGTGAAAGTGATAGTAAAAGGAGTTGCGGTTGATGCCGCAGTCCTCCACAATGTCCCGCACGCTGATCTTGTTCAGGGGCTGCTGGTTCAGCAGCTTCAAAAACGAGGCCTTGATCGCCTGCTTCGTAAAGTTCGCCATAGCGTCCTCCGTTCTGGTAATATCTGAAGTATAACACAGGTTCTCCCGATGTGCAACCTCAGATATTGGGGGAAAGCCTGTCATTGCGAGCCAGTCCGCAGACTGGCGTGGCAATCCGCCTCCAAAATGCGAAATTTCCGCTTTTATGTGAATTTGCAGCGTTAGGATTACGGATTCCCACGTCGCTTCGCTCCTCGGAATGACAGGGATAGGGATTCTCGACAAGCGATGAAAAGGCAGACCATCCGGCCTGCCTTTTCATCACAATTACTCCTTCGCTGCGGCGTTGGCGTTTTCCACGAGGGTGTCGGTTTCCAGCACCACGTCGCCGCCGTTGCCCACCCGCTGGAGCATGTTCCACCACTCAGTACGGGCGGTGGCCCAGCCGGGCGTCAGCGCGTCGTAGCCGGACAGAAAGTCCGTCAGCTTGGCGTACTCCGTCATCACATCGCTGCCCGCCCAGATGTTCCGCAGGTCGGCGCCGTCCACCGTGTCGCGGACGGGGAAGCACCCGGTGGCCTTCACGGCGGCGCTGGCGCCCTGCCCGTCGGCAAAGAAGCGGATCAGCAGCTTGGCGGCCTCAATCCGCTCCTGATCGCCGTTGTCAAACACGCCGAAGCCCCAGATATCGCCCTGAAGCCGGGGCTGGCTGATCTCGGGATCGGTGGGGAAGGCCATGAACTCGATGGTCTGGCCGTTGACGGTCTTGCCCGCCGGATGCACCACCGGCTCGCCGCCCTCCTCGGTGGGCTCGTCCACCGTCTCGGCCAGCTGCTGGGCAAGGCTCCAGCAGAAGGACATTTTCAGGGATTCGTGATAGAACAGCGCGGCCTCCTCCTGTCCGTTGATGGCGTCGTCAAATTCGATGCCCTTGGTGTCCCGCAGCAGGGTCAGCGCCTGCTGGTTGGCCTCGGAGTTGGCGACGTAGCCGGTGTAGGAGTCGTTGGCGAACTGGCCGCCGTACAGGTTCGTCACCAGCGCGCGGGTACCCTGATCGCCGTTCTGGCCGGAGCAGTACACGGCGGCCACCGTTTCGCCGTACTTGCTTTGCAGCGCCTTGACGGCCTGGGTGAACTGCTCGGTGGTCCAGGTGCGTGTCTCCAGATCGATGTACTGGTCGGCGCCTGCGGTGACGAAGGCGTCATAGTTGATGGCCATGCACTGCACGTTCATGGCAAAGGGATAGGCGTAGCACTTGCCGTCCCGGGTGAAGCAGACGCTCTGGCAGGCGGCGTTGACCTCCTGCTTGTCGGCGTCGTCCCACATGTCGGACAGATCGGCCAGCATGCCCTCCGCGCCCCACGTTTTGATCAGACGATCCGGCTGGGCCAGCAGAATGTCGGGGGCCACGCCGCCGTCCACGGCGGTGCTGAGCTTGTCGTCGCCGGTGGCCTCGTCCAGACACTGTACCGTCACGTGAATGTCGGGGTATACGCTGTTGAACTGGGTCAGCAGCGTCTCCACGGCGGCCGGATCGCCCCAGTCGCCTGCGGGGAACGTCCACAGCGTCAACTCGATCACGGCGGGCTCCTCATCCTTCTGCGCCTGCTTGCCGCATCCGGCAAGGGACAGGAGCATCAGCAGAGCCAGCAGCAGAGCCAGTAGCTTTTTCATTTGATTTCCTCCTTATTTCGGCGGTTATAGGGCGGTTTTTGCACCTATAATCGCGGCAATAACCTTGTGTATTGTATAGAAATAGCGGCAAATTGTCAAGTCATGGTAAAAATGGGCGGCTTTGCGGCGGCTGCATAGTTTGCGCGGAAATGGAAAACACTAGGGCAAAAAGGAGGGAGCGCACACATGAACTACAGCGCCAACAGCTGCGAAAGCAGCGAAAACGAGAACCGGGACACACCCCAGCAGCAGATCATCGAAATGGGCTCCACGGTGGTAAAGAACAAGCGGGGCACCATCCACTGCCTTACCATCATCGGACAGGTGGAGGGCCACACTACCCTGCCGCCCAACGTCAAGACCACCAAGTATGAGCACGTGCTGCCGCTGCTGACCTCGGTGGAGGAAAAGGACGATGTGGACGGCCTTTTGCTGCTGCTGAACACCGTGGGCGGCGATATCGAGGCGGGCCTTGGCATCGCGGAGCTGGTGGCGGGCATGACCAAGCCCACCGCCACACTGGTGCTGGGCGGCGGACACTCCATCGGCGTGCCGCTGGCGGTGTGCGGCAAGGCCACCTTCATCGTGCCCAGCGCGTCCATGACCATCCATCCCGTCCGCATGTCGGGACAGGTCATCGCCGCGCCTGCCACCTACCGGTATTTTGAGCGGATTCAGGAGCGGATCATCGACTTTGTGGCCCGCAACTCCCGCATCAGCGCCGAGAAGTTCCGGGAGCTGATGCTGTCGGTCGGGGACATGGCCAACGACGTGGGCAGCGTCATCTATGGACAGGAGGCGGTGGCGCTGGGCATCATCGACCGCATCGGCTCGCTGGGCGACGCGCTGGACGCGCTGTATAAAATGGTGGAGAAGGGGAGAGCGGGGTAAAAAGCGCAGGGCGTGGTGAGATAGACCGTTGTAGGGGCGGACGGCTCTGTCCGCCCTATTGTGTAACGCTGCATTTTCGGGGCGGACAGAATCGTCCGCCCCTACATACGTTTGCGGGATAGCTCCTGCGCCCCACCCCATCAACTTTAACTTGAAAAATACACACTTTTCTGATACACTATCTTAGTTAAAGTATGCCAATGTAAAATGAGGTGGACTATTTGTACTTAAAAGCGCTTGAAATTCAGGGCTTCAAATCATTTCCCGATAAGACCGTCCTGAATTTCGGAGAGGATATCACCGCCATCGTAGGCCCCAACGGCTCCGGCAAGTCCAATATCTCCGACGCCATCCGCTGGGTCATGGGCGAGCAGAACAGCCGCCAGCTCCGCGGCGCCAAGATGGAGGACGTGATCTTCGGCGGCACGGAGAAGCGCAGCCAGATGGGCTTTGCGCAGGTGACGCTGGTCATTGACAACACCGAGCATATCTTCCCCCGTGACGAGGCGGAGGTGGCCGTTACCCGCCGGTACTACCGCAGCGGTGAATCGGAATATTACATCAACAAGCAGTCGGTGCGGCTGAAGGACGTGAACGAGCTGTTCATGGACACCGGCATGGGCCGGGAGGGCTACTCCATCATCGGCCAGGGTAAAATTGACGAGATCCTGTCCGTCAAGAGCGGCGAGCGCCGCGAAATTTTCGAGGAAGCCGCCGGCATCAGCAAATACCGTCACCGCAAGGAGGAGACGGAGCGGAAGCTGGAGCGCACCGAGGAAAACCTGGTGCGTATCAATGATAAGATCGCGGAATTGGAGCTGCAGGTCGAGCCTCTGCGCCAGCAGGCGGAGACGGCGAAGAAGTACCTTATTCTCCGTGACGAGCTGCGCGTTCTGGAAATCTCCGTGTGGCTGGAACAGCTGCAGAATATCCGCACGGCAAAGCTGAAGCTGGAGTCCGACGCGGCGCTGGCCAAGGAAGAGTGCGACCGGGCGCAGAAGGCGCTGGACGACGTGTACGCCCTCAGCGAGAAGTTCTCAGAGCAGGCCCAGCGGAACGATATGGAGGCCGAGGCCCTGCGGGGCAGGCTGACCGCGGCGGAGAGCGCCGCCGGTGAGGAGAGTGCCGCCATCGCCGTTTTGCAGACCACCATCCGGCATAACGATGACTCTTTGATCCGATTGGAGCAGGAATTGTCTGATACGGAGACGCGGCGGGAGAATTTACAGAGCCAGATCGACGGGCAGATGGCCCGGGTGGCGGAGATCGACGGCCAGGCGGCGGCGCTGGAGCAGGAGCTGCAGGCGCTGCTGGATCAGGTGCAGGCGCTGGCGGAGAACGCCCGGGGCGCGGCGGAGGACGCGGACGCCCTGCGGGCGCAGGAGGTCATGGCCACGGCGGAGGCCGCCGACGGCAGGGCCGAGCTGTCTGCGCTGAAGGCGAGCCTGGACGCGGCGGCCCAGCGCCGCGAGACGGTGGAGCAGGAATTGTCCGCCGCCCGGGAGAAGCTGGAGAGCGGCGAGAAGGAGTCCAAGGAAAACCGCCGGGCGTTGAATGAGGCAAAGGAAGAAGCCCAGGCGGTGCAGAATGTGATACAGGGTCATTCTCTGCGTATGGACGCGCGGCGGAAGAAGGCGGAGGATGCGGCGGCGGAGAAGCTGCAGCTGACTATGGATGTGGGTAAGCTGGACGACCGCATCCGTATGCTGACAGAGATGGAGAAGGAGTACGAGGGCTTCTCCAAGGCGGTGAAGACCGTGATGCAGGCGGCGGAGAAGAACACGCTGCGGGGTGTTCACGGACCGGTGGCCAGCCTGATGACCACGAAGAAGGAATACGCCGTGGCACTGGAGATCGCGCTGGGCGCGTCCTTGCAGAACATCGTGGTGGACCGGGAGGAGGACGCCAAGACGGCTATCCGCTTCCTGCAGCAGCGGGACGGCGGACGGGCCACGTTTCTGCCGCTGACCGCCATCCGCGGCGACGTACTGCGGGAGAACGTGGCCGGTGAGTACGGGTTTGTGGGCGTGGCCAGCGAGCTGGTGCGCTACGACAAGCAGTACGACAATATTTTCAAGAGCCTGCTGGGCCGCACGGTGGTCATGGAGGACATGGACAGCGCCATTGCGCTGGCCCGGAAATTCCGCAATGGCTTCCGCATCGTGACGCTGGACGGGCAGGTCATCAACCGGGGCGGCTCTATGACCGGCGGCTCGGTGAGCCGCTCGGCGGGCGTATTGTCCCGGGCCAATGAGCTGGAACGGCTGTCCGGCCAGCAGGGCGCGCTGCATGAAAAGCTGCGGGCGGCCACGGAGCGGGCTGCTGAATTGCAGCGGGAGCTGCAGAAGGCCGAGTACGAATTGCAGGTAGCCCAGGAGCAGCAGCGCAAGGCGGAGGATGATGTGCTGACCCTGCAGGGCCGGCAGGACCACTACGATGTGCTGACGGAGAATCTGCGCCTGAGCTGCGAGACCATGGAGCAGGAGTTGGCCGCTTTGGAGCGGCAAACGTTTGAAAACAATGAAAAAGCGGCCGGGGTGCAGGAGACCATCGACAAGGCGGAGGGCCGGGCCGCCGCGCTGCGGCAGCAGGCCCAGGAGAAGCTGTCCGGGCAGACGGATCTGAACGACGCCACCGACCGGCTGGCGGAGACCATCAGTAAAAAGCGGGCCGATCAGGCGGCGCTGAGCGCCGAGAAGGACGGCGTGCTTCGCAGCGCCGAGGAGCTGCGCCGGGTGCAGGCGGACATGGTGTCCGACCGGGAGCAGAGAGACCGGCTGGCCCAGCAGTACCGGCAGACGCGGCAGCAGGCGGAGCACGACATGGCCGGCCATCAGGAGAAGCTGGACGGCTTCAACGGCCAGGCGGCATCGCTGCGGCAGAAGCTGGAGGAGCTGGCACAGGCCAAATTGCAGCTGGAACAGCAGCGGGAGCAGCACAGCCGGGACAGCCGCCAGTGCAACGACGTGCTGCTGAACGCCATGCAGGCGCACAGCAAGCTGCAGCAGAAGCTGGAGAGCAGCGCCATGGAGGAGAGCCAGATCCTGGACAAGCTGTGGGAGAGGTACGAGCTGAGCCACAGCGACGCCCAGGAGCAGCGGGTGGAGCTGGAGAGCGTGGCCAAGGCCACCCGGCGCATCGCGGAGCTGAACCGGGAGATCAAGGGACTGGGTACGCCCAACATCGGCGCGATCGACGAATTCGAGCGGGTGAACACCCGGTATACATATCTGTCCGACCAGCGCAGCGATGTGGAGCAGGCCAAGGAGGAGCTGACCGGCATCATCGACCAGATCACCGGGCAGATGACCACCATTTTCGCCGAGCAGTTCAGGCTGCTGAATGAGAGCTTCCAGGAGACGTTTCTGGAGCTGTTCGGCGGCGGCAAGGCCCGGCTGGAGCTGGAGGATGAGAGCGACATCCTCAACTGCGGCATCGAGATCAAGGTGCAGCCCCCGGGCAAGCAGCTGAAGACCATCACGCTGCTGTCCGGCGGCGAGAAGGCCTTTGTGGCCATCGCGCTGTACTTCTCCATTCTGAAGGTACATCCCACGCCGTTCTGCGTCATGGACGAGATCGAGGCGGCGCTGGACGAGGCCAACGTGGTACGGTACGCCCGGTATATGCGGCGCATCGCGGGCAAGACCCAGTTCATCGTCATCACCCACCGGCGGGGCACGATGGAGGAGGCGGATGTGCTGTACGGCGTGACCATGCAGGAAAAGGGCGTGAGCCGTATTCTGACCATCAACCTCAACGACATGGCCAAGGAACTGCATATCAAGTAAGGAGGTATCATATATGGGCGTATTTGCTATGCTGCGGGAGGCGTTCCGCGTCTCCGTCAGCTTTGACAAGCTGGACGACGAGTTCTACGATGGGCTGGAGGAGGCCCTGATCCTGGCGGACATCGGCGCGGAGGCGGCGGTGGATACCGTGGCCCAGCTCCGCAAGCGTGTCAGCGAACGGCTGCTGACACGCTCGGAGGAGGTCAAGGACGCGCTGCGGGACATTCTGCGCTCCAAGCTGGAGGTGGGCGACAGCGCGCTGGTGCTGGAGGGAAAGCCCGCCGTGGTGCTGGTCATCGGCGTCAACGGCGTGGGAAAGACCACGTCCATCGGCAAGCTGGCGGCCCGGCTGAAGGCCGAGGGTAAGAAGGTGCTGCTGTGCGCCGGGGACACGTTCCGGGCGGCGGCGGCGGACCAGCTGGAGATATGGGCCGGGCGGGCCGGCGTGGACATCGTGCGGCAGCATGAGGGCGCTGACCCCGGCGCGGTGCTGTTCGACGCCTTGCAGGCGGCCAAGGCCCGGGGCACGGACGTGGTGCTGTGCGACACGGCGGGGCGGCTGCACAACAAGCAGAACCTGATGAACGAGCTGGCCAAGCTGCGGAAGATCATTGACCGGGAGTGCCCCGACTCCAGCTGCGAGACGCTGCTGGTGCTGGACGCCACCACGGGGCAGAACGGGCTGATCCAGGCGCGGACGTTCAAGGAGACGGCGGGCCTGACGGGTATCATCCTGACGAAGCTGGACGGTACGGCCAAGGGCGGTATCGTGGTGGCCATCGCCCAGGAGCTGCAAGTGCCGGTGAAGTTCGTAGGCGTGGGCGAGGGCATCGACGACCTGAAGCCCTTTGACGCCAAAGAGTTCGTGCAGGACATGATATGAGGAGGCGGCAGGATGAAAAGAGCGGATGGCCGGGCGTTTGACGAGCTGCGGCCTGTGGAGATCACGCCGGGCTTTACGAAATTCGCAGAGGGCAGCGTGCTGATCCGCTGCGGCGACACGGTGGTGCTGTGCAACGCCTCGGTGGAGGACAAAGCGCCGCCCCACGTGCCGGAGGGCCACGGCTGGGTCACGGCGGAGTATTCCATGCTGCCCCGGGCCAACCGGGAGAGAAGCCGCCGGGATGTGGACAGGCTGAAGCTGTCGGGCCGCAGCGCGGAGATCCAGCGGCTCATCGGCCGCAGCCTGCGGGCGGCGGTGGATATGGAGCGGCTGGGGCCGCGGACCATCACCGTGGACTGCGACGTATTGCAGGGCGACGGCGGTACGAGGACGGCGTCCGTTACCGGCGGGTTCGTGGCGCTGGCGCTGGCCTGCCAGTGGCTGGTGAAGGAGGGCTATATCGGCCGCATGCCCATCAAGCATTACGTGGCGGGCGTCAGCGCCGGTATCGTGGACGATACGGCGGTGCTGGATCTGCCCTACAGCGAGGACAGCCGGGCGCAGGTGGATCTGAACTGCATCATGAACGAGCAGGGCGAGATCATTGAGATTCAGGGCACCGGCGAGGGCCGGGCCTTCACCGTGACGGAGCAGCAGGAGCTGGTGGCCCTGTGTGCCAAGGGCAACCGGGAGCTGATCCGCAAACAAAAAGAAGTACTGGGGGACATTCTGCGATGAAATTTGTATTGGCCTCCCACAACCGTGGGAAATTGAAGGAGATGCAGGAGATCTTGTCCCGGCTGGGCGTGGAAGTGGTGCTGGAATCCGAACTGGGTCTTGCGCTGGACGTGGAGGAAACCGGCACTACCTTTGCCGAGAACGCCGCGCTGAAGGCAAAAGCCGTCATGGAAGCCAGCGGCCTGCCCGCCATCGGCGACGACTCCGGATTGTGCGTGGACTGGTTACAGGGCGCGCCGGGCATCTACTCCGCCCGGTACGGCAATCTGGACAGCGATCCGGCCCGCTGCGCCCTGCTGCTGCAGAACATGCGGGGCGCGACGAACCGCGCCGCCCATTTCCATACGTCCATCTGCTGCGCCTTTCCCAACGGCGACATACTGACCGCCGACGGCGACTGCCATGGCACCATCGCCTTTGCCCCTATGGGGGAGCGGGGCTTCGGCTATGATCCGGTGTTCTTCGTGCCGGAGAAGCGCCGTACCTTCGCCCAGCTGACGGCGGAGGAGAAAAACGAAATATCCCACCGGGGCAACGCTTTGCGCGTTTTTGCCGCGGAATTGAAAGAGTATTTGGAGAAGCATTGATATGGAACTGACAAGTAAGCAGCGTGCCCAGCTGCGGGGGATGGCCGCCACCATGGACACCATCCTCCATGTGGGCAAGGACGGCATCGGCGACAATCTGGTGAAGCAGGCCAACGACGCGCTGGAGGCCCGTGAACTCATCAAGGGCCGTGTGCTGGAAAACAGCATGTACACCGCCCGTGAGGCGGCGGAGGAGCTGGCCGTGGCCACCCGCAGCGAGGTGGTGCAGGTCATCGGCAGCAAGTTCGTGCTGTACCGCTATCAGCACAACAAGGAAAAGCGCAAGATTCAGCTGGTAAAGGCGAAGCAGGCATGAGGATCGGCGTATTCGGCGGGACCTTCAACCCGCCCCACAACGGCCATGTGACCATGGCCCGAGCCGCCGTGAACCAGCTGGGACTGGACAAGCTGCTGATCGTCCCGGACTGCGTGCCGCCCCACAAGCCGCTGCCGTCCGGCGTGACGGCCCGGCAGCGGTACGACATGGCGGCGCTGATGGCGGCCCCGGTGGGCCCCATGGCCGAGGCCAGCGATATCGAGCTGAACCGCACCGGCAAAAGCTACACCAGCGACACCCTGCGCATGCTGCATCAGCAGTACCCCGACGCGGAGCTGTGGCTGCTGATGGGATCGGACATGTTCCTGTCCCTCCGCACGTGGCATGAGCCGGAGGTCATCTGTGAATTGGCGCACATTGCCGCTTTCCGCCGGGTGGAGGAGGATATCCGCGCCGCCATGAAGCGGCAGAAGGAGCTGCTGGAGCGGCAGTATCAGGCTCATGTGGCGCTGCTGGACAATCCGGAGCTCATCGAGCTGTCCTCTACCGACGTCCGCGCCGCGCTGGCGGCGGGACAGGGGAGCGACCTGGTGCCGGAAGCCGTGTGGGGCTACATCCGGCGGGAGCACCTGTACGGCACGAACGCCGACCTGAAGCACCTGACGGTGGACGAGCTGCGGCCCATCGCCATGAGCTACCTCAAGCCCAAGCGGATGCCCCATGTGCTGGGCACCGAGGGGGAGGCGGCGAAGCTTGCCCGGCGCTTCGGTGCGGACGAGACGAAGGCCCGCGTGGCGGGACTGCTTCACGACTGCACCAAAAAGCTGGGCATGGCGGAGCAGCTGGCGCTGTGCCAGCAGTACGGCATCCAGCTTGACCCGCTGGAGCAGAAGGCCCTGAAGCTGCTGCACGCCAAGACCGGCGCGGCCATCGCCCGCCATGTGTACGGCGTGGACGACGAGGTGTATCAGGCCATTTTGTACCACACCACCGGCCGGGCCAACATGACGCTGCTGGAAAAAATATTGTATCTGGCCGACTATATCGAGCCCAGCCGGGAGTTTGCCAACGACCCCGATGTGGTGCGCCTGCGGGAAACGGTCTATGAGGATCTTGACCGGGGACTGCTGCTGGGCCTGACCATGACCGTTACGGAAATGGAGGGCATGGGCAACCCGGTACATCACGATACATTGGACGCGAGAAATGATCTCATTGAAAAAGGAGTGACGTTATGAAAGGACCCAAGGAAATGGCCCTGCTGGCGGCCAAAGCGCTGAGCGACAAGAAGGGCCGAGAGATTCAGGTGCTGGAGATCGGCGAGCTGACCACACTGGCGGATTACTTCGTCATCGCCACCGGTTCCAGCAATACCCAGATCAACGCGCTGGTGGACAACGTGGAAAAGGTCATGGCGGAGGAGGCGGAGGAGCAGCCGCTCCACCGGGAGGGCTATCGCGGAGGCACGTGGGTACTGCTGGACTACGGCTGCATCGCCGTGCACGTTTTCAACGCCGAGGCCCGTGAGTTCTACGGCCTGGAGCGCCTGTGGCGGGACGGCAAGCCCGTGGACATCTCCGGCGTGGTAACGCCCAACGAGTAAATAAAAAAGGTCTCCGGCAGTTGCCGGAGACCTTTTTCTATCCGTCTTACAGCGCGCACTTGCTGCGCTTGAGGTATTCGCCCGTTACGTCGCGGACGACGCCGTTTTCCACGGCGGGCATGCCCCGCAGGTACACGGCGGCGATGCTGCCGGAGGTTCGGAAGCCCTCAAAGGGGGTATAGTCGCAGCGGGACACCATGTCGGCGGCGTGGAGGGTATGATCCGCCGCCGGATCGTATACCACGATATCGGCGTCAGCGCCGGGCGCGATGCAGCCCTTGCGGGGATAGAGACCGTACAGCTTGGCGGGATTCTCGCTGAGGGCGCGGCACAGGGTGGGCAGGTCGATACGGCCCGCCGCCACGCCGGTGGTGTACACCACCTCGCCACGGGTCTCCACGCCGGGAAGGCCGCCGGGAATAGTGGTGAAGTCGCCCTGTCCCGCCAGCTTCTGCTGCGTGGTGAAGGAGCAGTGGTCGGTGGACACGGTGTTCACCCGTCCCTCCATCAGCCCCGCCCACAGCGCGTCCTGATCCGCCTTTTTGCGGATGGGAGGGGAACACACGAACTTGGCGGAGGACAGCCAGTCCTCCTGATAGTACACGCTGTCGTCCAGCGCCAGATACTGGGGACACGTCTCGGAATAGACGACCTGACCCCGTGCGCGGGCCTGATCGATCTCGCTGAGCGCGGCGGCGTTGGTGGTGTGAACGATCACCACGGGAGCCTCCGCCGCCTGGGCGATCCGCAGGATGCGGCCCACGGCCTCCGCCTCCAGATAGTCGGGGCGGGTCTGGGGATGGCAGGCGACGGTGTTCTCGCCCTTGGCCTTCT
>OIYS01000949.1_pt1 | contig 16749 bp, 9 predicted proteins | sample 1588271 | NCBI WGS metagenome assembly OIYS01 (sample SAMN03283286) | human gut metagenome | biome: human-associated habitat; material: feces | host: Homo sapiens | place: Peru | collected 2012
CGTTGGGACAGAGAAAACTGGGATTTGGTGGATTAGCAAGCACAGCCGCTGTCCGTACACGCGGCGATTTTGGGAGTATCCCAAGCCCTTATGATATTGACGATGAGCGGAAAACGTCGGTGAATATTACGATTAAAACTGACAAACTTAAACACGGGATATGAATACCAAAAATGTGAATTGGACGCCGCTTCAAGAGAAGAGAGTTTCGCATCCCGGTGCGAAACTCTCTTGCTTCGTGACTGAAAAAGCTGTATAATAAAATCAATATTTGCAGCCGGAGGTCGAACGATAATGGCCATTTCATATAACAAACTCTGGAAACTGCTTGTCGATAAAAAGATGAGCAAGGCTGACCTGCGCAAAGCAGCGGGCATTGCGCCTAATACCATGACACGACTGCGGCGGGACGAGGAAGTCACACTGGCTGTGCTTAAAAAGATTTGTTCTACTTTGGAAGTGGATATTGGAGATATTATAGAGTTCGTTAGTGACGAAAGAAACGGATAATGAGCTGGCGGATACAAAATTTTCAATATGAAAGGGACTGTTACAGAATGTCAGATCGGAGCTGTTACGCGGGAAAAAGAGCTCCAAGTGTCATTTGAAAGTGTGCTTTATGAACCAAAAATTCAGTTTACATACAATATAAATCCGAAGGAGGAAGATTTGTGTCTTGTGAATTTGTTGCTCAACTGAGCAAGCTGAGAAAACTGTCAGCAGAATCGGTTGAAAACACAAAGAAGTTTGATCCTTTTAAGGAATATCTGCATGTTGAACGCCAGGTTGAGAAGGAACTAAGAGAACTTTTACGTGATATAAATGACTGTCAAGGAAAGTGCCTTGTGCTTTTGTGTGGTAGTGCGGGCGATGGAAAATCTCATCTTATCTCTTTTTTGAAGAATTCTGATTCCGAACAATTATTAGCAGATTACGAGCCTTATAATGACGCTACTGAGAGTGCAGAACCAACGATGACTTCGATCGAAACTCTTGCAGAAAAGCTTTCGCCATTTAATGATGAAAACTATTGTAAAGATGATGGTAAGAGAATGATTGTTGCTATCAATCTTGGAACACTCAATAATTTTATTGATTCCGAAAAAAGCAAGAATTTTTCTGCCCTTAAGGAATTTGTCCTCTCAAATGATATAATTTCAGGCTTTTCTCATAGTACCGGTTATAAGAAAAATAGTACTTTTCAATATGTCAGCTTCGCCGATTATCAGGTCTTTTCTCTTGGAGAAAACGGACCTGAGACAGCGTTCTTGAAGCATCTGATTTCTAAAGTGTTTACTCAGTCAGATGAAAATCCGTTTTATCTAGCTTGTTCATCGTGCAGCAATTGCCCTGTAGCAACTCGCTGTCCGGTCAGGCATAATTACGAATTTCTATCTAATCAAGCAGTTCAGGATTATCTGATTAGACGTATCATTGAGGTTGTAATTGCTGACAAGGCAATCGTATCTACACGAGAAGTGTTGAACTTGCTATATGATTTGATTGTGCATCCGGGTTTCGACCAGTCTCAGATCAGTATAGGCATCAACGACGTCGTTTTTTTGACTAACTATATTGATTGGTCGACGCCCATGTTGCTAAATGAATATACGGATATCTCTGGACTAATCAATGAGCTGAAAACTCACGACATATTACTGGAGCGCAATTCTTTGCTTGATGAAAGTGCGACCCACTTTCACACAATAGAAAATATTGAGAAAGAGTTCTGCGCGGCAACCGCTAACACTCCATATAGCGTCCTCAATAACTTGGCTAATGTATCTGTTTTAGGCGGAATTAAGCCTGAATTGAAGAAAGTTATTTATCGATTCATCGTTCGGCTTAAACATTTTTCTCAAACAGATGCTGCTTCAAAAAAGCGCAAGCATATGGACGAGTTCATTCGGTATCTTTATTGGCAAAATTGTGGCGATGAGAAAAAACTTGGTAAGCTCTATGAGGCAACGAAAAAAGCGGTTATGAGCTGGAATGGCCAGTTTGATGATGATTATATCTGTATTGATGATTCCAATGATCAGGTATGGATTTTGGAGCAGCTTCAGCTTAAGTCCGCAATTAATAAGAGTGCAAAACATATTGGCGGGACAATCGACCGGTTCTTTCCAAATTTGAGATTGGGTTTTAGGCGCGATGATCATAGTAAGGTTGTAACGATCAGTGTTGATTTTGCCTTATTTGAATTGATTTGCAATATGAGAGAAGGATATCGTCCAACAATTCAAGATAAGAATCGTCACGCGGATTTTGTCAGCTTCATACAGCAGCTCATTGACTTTGGAAATAAGTCTTCTCGTATTACTATTATTCCTAAAGATGGGTCTCAAAGTGTTAAAATGGTTTTTGAAGAGACCGAATTTGGGTATGAATTTAAGGTGGTGTGATAATGGACTATGCTTTAAGTGCAGAACAGTTTTTGCATGGGAAAATGTTTGATTCCAAAGGACAGTTTTCCCACAAAACTGGCAATAGTTTCAAGCTCTTTCCATTTGTCACGCATCCTAATAGTGAACCAGTATTAGAGCTGAATAACTTGATCGGGGCGCTTTTATGCAGAATCGAAGGCGTGAAACCGGAAGAGATTACCGCAGATATGTTGATTACCTCGCTTATAGAAATAGACGATACTGAGATTGGACAGGGGCAAGAAGACAAGTTCGCTGAAGTGATTAAAATACTCTTCTTTGATGATAACGGAAGGATGCGACCACTTTGCTTAAAAATGTTGGAGCAGACGCCTTGTGACAATCCCAGTGAACTTAAGGTGATTGAATATCTTGCGGATGTTCTGGGTGACGAAGGAAAATTAAAGGAGCTTTTGCTTCGAGCTCATCAACAGTCTTTGGATGCGAGTAATGTTATCGAAAAGCTGGTTCTATCAAAACTGAAGAGGACAAAAAGAGAAACAGATCAGTCAGTTCCGTATTTCCGCGTAACAGATTCTCTAAAGAATGTTTTCGAAGGAGATTTCAAATATATCATCGAGAACCCAAAGCGATCCAGAGAGTATCTTGTAGAACTGTTTGAGTTCTATTTCTTTTCCTATACTGCTCAAACAGCATTACAGTTGAACCGCTTCTTGTATGGTAGTAGAACCGATCCTGTCCCGCTGTATTTCTGTTTGGAATGGGAAAAGACAAGTCAGAGTAGGCAGTGCTTCACCGAAGGATGGCAACAGTTACAGAACTCAATTGATAAGATCTTCGCGCATGCTGTAACGTTGGAAATTCTCAATCATACCGAGCCAGGTGCAGAGTTGGTGGATTACATTGACCTGAAACAGATTATTGATTCTGATCCGGCTTTAGACAGTATAATCTCAGAACAAATTGATGAGGTTACAAAGCTATACAGAGAAAATATCAAAGACTGTGCTGAAATGAACGAAGTAAAAAAAAGTAGCGCAGATCATGGTGCAACAGATGCATCTGTTAAATTCTTGTTCGATAGTATAAAAAGCCAGTTTGAAAACAGTGTACGAGTCAGAGCCTACGATTCCTATTCTTCAAAATTTGAGAGGTACTGTCACAAGTATCTGAAAAGTAGGGGGCGTAGCGGCTTGATGCTGAATCTTTCTGAAGAAACGCTAATTTTCCTTACAAAGCTCTGCATTAAGAATCAGGAGCAAATGCGCTTGAAAGATGTCTTTGGAGAGATGGAATTGCGCGGTGTATATTTGGATAATCAATCCAAGGAACAGACTGCGATTTACTACGAAAAACTCAACTTGATTGAAAAGAAGAGCGATAGTGGAGATGCAAAGTATGTCAAACGAATTCTATAATTTCATTGCAAAAAACATACTGCATTTTTTCCAGACCAGAGCTGATGAAATGCAGCCGGGTGAAAGGTACTGCCTGAAATTAGATACGCAAGAGATGGTAGCAGGCGTAGATGATGAATTGAGAAAACTTACGACCAGTAATAATATCCAAGGTGTTTTCAATTACGGTAGTGTTTACAGTACCTATACCATTTACCTAAAGCCCGATTTGGAAGTAGTAGTTGCCTCCAAAATCAATGGCATGACCGATGATTTCTTGGCAACCATTAGAAATGCAGAAATGACCGAGAATCATTTCCCGGTTTTGATGATTACTGCGTCAGCTATTGATACAATTACTAGCGGTACCGGCGATTTGTCTACTACTGGTATGCCATTTAATTCCGCAGCAATTATCGAAAAAATTAAGAGCGATATCAATGATGCTCAGTTGCCGCTTTCAGACCAAATTTTATTGAAAAGGGAACTGGTGCGCAAACAAACCGATCGATTTAGCGATAAATCGTCACTTTATGAATACGCAGAATTGCTAACTGTTCTTGGCCGTGGCTATGTCAAGGAGGAAGACTATAGTAGCTTTTCTTTGCTGTATGATCCCGCCGTGCAACCATTGCAAGATCCGAAAAAGATCAAAGATCGACTTGGCAGCAATCACCAGTTCTTTGAAGAAATTGATCGTGTTTTTAAACACGGAAATATTGAAGATGATCTCTCGTCAAAGTTTGATAAGGGATTCATTTCTCATTTGAAAGATTGCAAGAAAAAGAGTCAGTCTTGGTATGAAGGCTATACATACGACATGGTGAAAAGCTCATATGACCGTATGCAAAAAAAGCTGGATAATCCCCTTCAGATTGAGGATGATGATTTTTCTTTTTACTCAGGTACTCCATTAGAGTATTCCTACCCTGTTGATGAAAAAGTTTTTATTCGATGCGATGGGGAAACCAAGGCAAAGCGAAGAATCAAAAATATCTTGCTTTACAATCCGGATCAGCGTAACACGGTCACAATTCAGATTAACACCAATATTTCAATCAAGTCCTCTTGGATTGAGCCAATTGGACAATTCGAATTCAGTGTTTCTGGTAAAATAGTAAACATTACTCTTAGACCGAATGGTTGCACTTTCGCACAGCTCAAAATTAACGACACGAATAACCATATTACCTATACCATCAGAATTTGTGTAATTGATGTCCCTCCAGAATATTTGGAGAATCTCCAAACTTGCTATACGTTCTACATTCCTAAAAATGTTAAAAATTCCGTTATTAAGGTTTCTGGGATAAAGAATGAGCTTGTCATTAACCCCAGAAGGGTCAATGAGGATTTCGAAAATATAGCTCAGGGAGGCATATATGAGTGTAGATTTAATCATACCCTGCATTTGAGATTGCATGAAGATGATATCGATTCCGATATTGGACATCTTGACTGCGTGATAAAATGCGGAACAATCCAGATTCCAATTCAAATTCAAGACGAAGCTGATAAGCCAACTGAGTTAACCGGAATCAGCGCTTTTAAACTTAAATTTTCCGAGCGAAAAAGCATAGAGTATAGAGATGGAAAGATTGTTTCTGGAACTAAAGAGTTCTTTGCCAAAGAACAGTTTCGTTCTGTTTTAGAGTTGGAAAGCCGATTCGTTGAACTTGGATGCCTTGCATTGGAGGAAACCCTTAATGGGTATTCTGAAGTTGATTTGAACGTTCCAGACAGCGTTTCGACAGCATATGCTGCACTGATTACTCAGTATAGGAAAAAAAGAACAGTACCAAGTCTGTGCTATTATGGCGAGGATGAAGATATTCTTACAGCTGCTCAAAACTATGTTGAGACAATCAAAAATGAGCTGGCTGCTATCGCATCTGGAGCAACACTAACCGCTCAGCAGAACGATTTACTGCAAATTGGATGTGTGCTTCAAATGCACGATGAACACTCAATCGCTATGAGCCCCCTGCAGCCTTTGAACATCATGTATCAAATCCAATTGATGCAAGAAGAGAATGTTGGAGATGTTCGAGATAATTTGGTGGAGAAATTGTCTCCTCTCTACCTGATACCGTATATTAAAGATTCCAATAAAGTTTTGTATCAGGCTGTAGAACGAAAAAATTCTGTTGAATGGAGATACTATGCTCCGATATCGAATCGACGCTATGCTGGTGCTCGAAGTTTTGTTTCAAAACTCGTTTGCGAGAAGATTATTCAATATCGCGATCACTTTTCCTTCCTGTTTGAAGATCTGGGGAACTGTCAGCTCTGCATAAATCTGGTGAATATGGGGGATTGTCGTGAAGTATTTCAAGGGATGTTACGCTTTTACGATAAATGTCTCCGCGAAAATGCCGATCCAGATGATTTGTTGACTTTCGAGGTTAACATCTATTCTGACCAGGGGTGTTATAATGAATTCTCTTTGCTTGCCGATCAGGTAAAGCTGAAGGCTGCGATTAGGGAATTTGCATCGGTAGAAGATATTAGTGAACTTGCCTTGATTGCAAGCGGAAAAATCAAATGCTATTATCGTAACCCGCTCGATGCAGAATATCAATATGCGCATCTGACATTCTTTGAAATGGCCTCGTCAGAAGATACTGGTGCAAGTCGAATGGATTCAATAACGACTGGTATATCTCTTGCTGGTTTAACGTCCGGTATGCCTTCAGTTTTGAATGCAGATTGGTACAAGACCGGTTTCGGAATGAAGTATGCACGAAGCAACGATTTAACATCGCTTGCCGCTCGTTATAATGCGCTTTTCAGAGTCGCATTTTCGGGTAGCTCGTATGAAGACTCATCCTGTATATTTACAGAAATTGAGCAGGGGCAGGAAGGTCAACTCGGAAAGATCTACAAAGCATCGAACTGGGTCGTTTTTGTTGCCCCGAAGGTTGACCTTACATTCTTCCAGAAAAAGTCGACTGCTGATGATAACCTTATGATTATCCACTACAGCGACCAGTACACCTCAGCCAGCGGGTACGATGACATCACGGTAACACAAAAGTCACAGCAGTACGATGATATAATTTCTGAGCAGCTTCAGAAGAAAGGAATCTCCGTAAACTCAGATAATATCAATCAGATTATTAGCCTATTTAATGCTGTTAATGGCGGCTGGATGCTAAGACTCATTACAGCAAAGAAACTGGCTGGCGCAGCTGACAGTAATTTCAGTAGAGAGAAAATGAGTATTTTGTCTGCAATCAAGCTTTGCATGGCATATTATACCCACCCTGATATTGTCTGGGTGCCTATTTCGCTTGAAGAAATGCTGCGTATTTCAGGCGGCGCTGGATTGTCACAAAAAGATGGGATGCTTTCTGCCAAAAATCTTGGGTTCGAGCAGAGAGCAACAAGCGATGATATTCTTTTGGTTGGTATCGAGGGTCCCAAAGATCAGATTAAAATATATTTACATCCGATCGAGGTTAAGATTGGACAGAATCCGAGTTCTGTTCTGAACAAGGCGCGCGACCAGGCACTCAATACCTACCGCGGACTTTGGAACGCATTGTGGCCGATAGAGGGACGAGATTCATTAGAACGTAAGCTCTCTCGAAATTTCTTCATGCAATTAATCATTGTCAGCTGCGAAAAAATGAAGCTGTACAATATATATCCGGATGAAAAATGGGATGATGTTCTGGATAAATACCGTGAAGAGTTATTGAACGAAAACTATGAACTTTCAAATCGAATGGATCAATACATTGGCAAGGGCACTGTAGTATCGTTCTGCTCAGATACGCTTAACAAATCCGGAAGCATAGAAAATGACATTTGTCTCTTGGACTTTCCTGAACAGTCAGGGTCTTCCTATATGGTCCTCTCTGCATCAGAAATAGAGCGTCAACTTAACCATGATCAGACTGATTTACCAGTGCCACTGAAGGCATTGTATACTCACGCGGAGCAATCTGATACGGCACACGAAGATATTAGCGTTCCAGAAAACGGTGTATCACCTGTGCAGTCTGTTAATTCGTTTACTTCGGCGGCTTCTCAGCCACTGCAGAAAGTAGCCGAATCCGACATCTCGTACAGTGCGGGAACTGACGAAGTAGTGTCTCTACAGGTTAATAGCAAAGTGGTAGCCAGTGATGAAGTATCAGAGGATGATGTTACCACACCAATTGGTATGCAAATTCAGTTTGGAACCAATACAGTAACTGGACAGCCTCTATATTGGCTTCCCAATGATACAAATCAAGTATTCCATACGAATACCGGTATTATTGGAACCATGGGAACAGGTAAAACGCAGTTCACTAAGTCTCTTATCACGCAGTTGTATAGAGACCAGGATCACAATGTTGGCGATGAACCACTCGGAATTTTGATTTTTGATTACAAGGGCGATTACAATGAAAGCAAAGAGGACTTTGTTAAAGCTACCAATGCGAAAATCCTTAAGCCGTACCACTTGCCGTTTAACCCTCTTGCACTGACAAAATCAAAAGTGTTTAAACCGCTGTTGCCAATCCATACTGCCAATGCCTTTAAGGACACGTTATCTAAGGTGTATAATTTGGGGCCAAAACAGCAAAACACATTGTTCCAGTGCATTATCGACGCATATCAGACGGAGGGAATTATTTCTGGGAATCCAGATACTTGGGATAATACACCGCCAACGTTTGACATGGTTTACAATATCTACTCGAATGATGATGACATCAAGAAGACAGATTCTCTTGCGGCAGCAATGGATAAACTATATCAGTTTCAAGTGTTTGAAGGAGATCCAAGTCAGACTGTTTCGCTGTTTGACTTGTTAAACGGTGTGGTTGTTGTCGACCTGTCTGGATATGATGCAGACATACAAAGTCTCATTGTTGCGATAACACTTGATTTGTTCTATTCCAATATGCAGGCGGCAGGTTCGAGTAAGTTGGATCAGCAGTATCGTCAGTTAACAAAATTAATTCTTGTTGACGAGGCTGATAACTTCATGTGTGAAGGCTTCCCTTCGTTAAAGAAGATTCTAAAGGAGGGGCGCGAGTTCGGTGTCGGAACCATACTATCCACGCAGTTTTTGAAGCACTTTGGAAGCGGAGAAGATGACTACTCCAAGTATGTCCTGACTTGGGTGGTTCACAATGTGGCTGATCTTAAAAACTCGGATGTAGATTTCGTGTTTAAAACCGAGTCTAAAAGTCAGGAGGCTCAAACTCTTTTTAATGACATTAAGGGACTGAAGAAACATCACAGCATTGTCAAGATTGGCAATGCAAAGCCTGAGTATATTCAAGACAAAGCGTTCTGGGAACTGTATAACGAACTCAATCTTTAAATAGTGCATAGTTTATGCCTGCTTGGAATGCGCTTTATTTGGAATTGACTTTTTATCAAGCGAGCGATATACTTAAGTAGCCTACTTGAGTATATCGCTCGCTAAGCGTTTTGGGGAGGAAATAATGGATTATGTATACCGGTTTCCTGTAGTCAGAGGATTGCAGGCAGGAAGAGAGTATTTCATTGGAATGGTTCCACTTAAGATGATTTCACGGCTTTTTCCTAATGATGAGGAATATGTACCACCGGAATACAGAGCACAGAGAAAGCTCAACACATCAAGAATACCTGAAATCAGCAAGTACATATTACAAAACAGGCATGATTATGTGTTCTCAGCACTGGCTGCCTCCATTGATGGAAAATTTAAGTTTATTCCTGCGGATTTGACTTCTGATATTGGTGTTTTAGAGGTCTCAATGGATGCCCGATTCCAAATAAACGATGGTCAGCACAGGAAGGCTGCTATTATTGAAGCGCTTGTCGAAGACGAGACGCTTGGAGATGAGACAATATCCGTTGTCTTCTTCGAGGATAAAGGGCTAACTCGAAGCCAGCAAATATTTACAGACTTGAATAAGCATGCCGTAAAAACATCCAATTCCATTTCTGAACTATATGATTCTCGTGATGATCTTGCTGTAGTTACCAGAAAAGTTGTATCCTCTGTGAAGTTTATCAATACCTTTACGGACAAAGAAAAAGATAACCTTGGAAAATTCTCTTCGAATCTTTTTGCGCTCAACATGTTTTACAAGGCTAACAAGAAGATCATTCAGCGAATGAATGTTGATGCAGAATGTGAGAAGTTCTTAATTGAATTTTGGACTTGTGTATCGGAAAACATCGTTCAATGGAATGAGCTTCTTAATAAAGAAATCAGCAAGGTTGATTTACGAGAGAATTATATCATTACACAAGCAGTAGTTATTCAAGCATTGGGACGCGTGGGAAACTATTTCTTTATGCATCAAAAATCCGATATGCATGCTATACTTAAACGACTCCAGAATATAGATTGGAAACGTACGTCGCCACAATGGCATCTGAGAACAATCCGCGCCAATGGGAGAATGATTAGTAGCGAAACTGCTGTAGTTCTTACAGCTAATGTGATTAAACAATCCTTAGGGATTGAACTTGACGAAGATGAGAAAATGAAGGAGCAAAAATTTCTGAATAGATAACAGATTAGTGATGCTCCATTCCACATTGGAGAGGACGAGATGATGGCCACTATAACAAAAGAGTTGGTTAATGGTCTAATGGAAACAGTACGGAATTTGTATTTAGCTGACGATATTCCTTGGGTAATCGGATATTCCGGAGGAAAAGACAGTACAGCTACGTTGCAGCTTGTATGGCTTGCCATTCAAGCTCTTCCGTCTGAGAACAGAAAAAAGACCATTCACATAATAAATACCGATACGCTGGTAGAATCCCCGGTAGTCGCACGCTGGGCACAGCAGTCCCTTGAAAAAATGCGGCGGGCTGCCGCGGAGCAAGGATTACCGTTTGTACCGCATCGCTTGACGCCCGATTACGATAACACATTCTGGGTGAATTTTCTTGGTAAAGGATATCCATTTCCACGCAAGAAATTTCGGTGGTGCACAGACCGACTGAAGATTCAACCGGTAAATAAGTTTGTCAAAGAGAAAATAGCTGAGCACGGCGAAATCATTATGGTTCTGGGGACAAGAAAGGCAGAAAGTGCTAACCGTGCAAGAACCATGGCATTTTATGAAAAGAAAAGAGTTCGTGAACTGCTAAGTCCTAATCCCACACTTGTAAATGAACTTGTCTTTTCCCCTCTTTCAGAGTGGACAGATGATGACGTTTGGATTTTCTTAATGCAATATAAGAACCCTTGGGGATATTCAAATCAGGAGTTACTTACCCTTTACAAAGGAGCTACTGCAGATAATGAGTGTCCTCTCATGGTTAAGAAGGATCTTCCAAGCTGTGGTAAGAGCAGATTTGGCTGCTGGGTTTGCACAATGGTTGAAAGCGATAAATCTATGGAAGCCATGATTGCAAATGATGACGAAAAGGCTTGGATGACTCCGCTGTTGGAATTTCGCAATGAGTTTGGTGACGAGGAAAAGGATCGCAGCCGTCGCAGCTTTAGGAAAATGGGCGGACTTCTTCAGGGAAGCTATGGCCAATTACATCATGGCCCTTATCTTAAAGAGTACCGTGAAAAATGGCTACGCCATCTGCTTGAAATTCAGCGGGAAATTAATGAAAACGGTCCAGAAGAGTTTTCAAACCTTGAACTCATAACAATTCAGGAACTTCGTATTATCCGAAGAATATGGGTATTCGATAAACACGAGTTTGAGGATACCTTGCCGGGAATTTACGAAGATGTTATAGGAAAACCTTTTTGTGATCCGGAATGGATTGGCTCGGAAGCATTTAAGAAGGAAGAATGGGATATTCTGCGTGACGTATGCGCAGAAATGTATCCAGACGAAGAACTGACCTTTGAAATGATGTATACCCTAATCGACATCGAAAACTGCGCCAATAGTTTGAATCATCGAAAAGGAATTCTTGATCAACTTGAAGAGTGCATTGAGCATACCTTCTATGCTGATGAGAATGATGCTACTCAGTACTATCAGGATCGGTTGGAGAGAAAAAAACAACTTGGCGGAAAATACGATGAAAAATTCTTTGCACATATTCAGAATGAGGGCGAAGAGTTTAGTGAGGCTTCTGACGAAGATGAGCCTGCAGATGGAGAACAGAAATGATAATAACAAGGTTAACCCTGAATAATTTCGGGGTATACGCCGGAGTCAATACATTCGAGTTTAGCGGTTCTAAACCTGTTGTATTGATTGGAGGTATGAATGGGAGAGGAAAGACGACCTTCCTTGAAGCAATCCTGCTTGCACTGTATGGCTCAAATTCATTTGCGTACAATGAAAGCAAGTATCGCACATATGGGCAATACCTTAAAGCTTATGTTAACAGAGCGGATGGCTCACTGGAATCTTCTATTGAATTAGAATTCACGCTTGAAAGAGGCAAGGAAGAGTCTTACCTGATTAAAAGAGAATGGTCTGGTGCGTCTACCAGAGTCAGAGAGAAAATAACTGTAAATAAAGATGGCGAGTTCAGTAGTTTTTTGACCGCAAATTGGTCTATGTTCATGGAAAACATACTGCCGAGCGGCTTATCTAATTTTTTCTTTTTTGATGGAGAAAAAATAGCAGAGTTGGCGGTTGATTCTACGAATGCACAAATGAAGCAATCAATTAAAGCTTTGTTGGGCATTACAGTTTTGGACAGCCTCGGAAATGACATATCGCGTATTATTACAAAAACTACAAAAGCGGCAAGTAATCCTATGGAAGCAAAGGAACTTGAAACTTTACGCGATAAGAAAGCACAGGCAGACGGTGCACTTCAAGCTGCCGATGATCGTATTGCCGATCTTGCGGATCAACTTGACGACACGAACAAGAAACTTGAAAAAACAAAAACTGATTATGCAGCCAAGGGCGGAGATATCGTCGCTCAACGGCAAGAGTTATTTAATCAGCGTAGCAGACTAACGCTTCGGATTGAGCAAGAACAAGAAAAATTGATCAGTGCGGCCGCAGGTGAACTACCGTTGATGTTAGTAAAAGATCTACTTGTGGATATTCAAGCTCAGGCATCAAAGGAACACGAATCTCGTGTAACTGCTCTTGCAGTTTCTAAGATAAACACTGCTTTTTCGGCTTATGCTTCGATGTCTGGCAAGGATGCCAAAGCAATCATGGATTTTATTCAGTACGTTGAAAAAACTGCTGAAGCAGAGGCAACAGAGATGATCTATGATCTTCCGGACCAAAGCCTATATGCGTTGAATAATTTGATGAAGTCTGGTCTCAATCGAGCTTGCAATGACGTCAAAAAGCTAATTACTGAAAGCCAAGCAAATCAAGGGAAAGTGGATGAAATAGATAGTTATCTAAGCGTTGATATCGATGAAAATGCACTTTCGAGGCTTTACAAAAAGATTAAAGAGCTTGAGCAAAAGGTCATCAACCTAGAAGTTATCCTGCAAAACGAACAGCAGAAACGCGTTTCTCTGCATGGCGAAGCAATGCGCGCAGCATCTGAGTACAACAAATATGTTGAGTCTTTGATTAGCAATCTTGAACTCAATGATGACAGTGACAGGCTATTAAAGTACGCACATCATGCAACGAAGATTTTAGATGCCTACAAGGTTAAGTTGCAAGAAAGAAAAATTGATGTTCTTGCTAAGACAATGACTACATGCTATAAGCGTTTGGCAAACAAGAAAAATCTCATCAGTCGTATTCATATGGATCCATCTACCTTGGATTTTGAATACTTGAATACTGAAGGAAATAATGTTCCTAAAGAATCGCTTTCTGCCGGCGAGAAACAGCTTATGGTTATTGCTTTGCTATGGGCACTTGCAATATGTTCCAAGAAGAAGTTGCCTGTTATCATTGATACTCCTTTGTCTCGAATGGATTCAAATCACAGGACTTCACTTATCACAACATACTTCCCCCAGGCAAGTGATCAAACGATCATACTGTCTACAGATTCTGAAATTGATGCCCAGTATTATGAGCTTATGAAGCCTAATATCGGGGATGAGTTCACACTCATCTATAATGATGAATTGAAATGCTCGACGATTGAGAGAGGCTATTTTAAGGAGAAATCCAATGATAATTAAACAAATTAAGCTTTCTAATCAGTCGAAAGATCGACTCTCAAGGCTGAAAGGAAAAACAGGTATCAAGAACTGGAACGTTCTTTGTCGATGGGCATTATGTTATTCCCTTGGCGAAAACACAATGCCTACTGACATCCCCGTGGCATCAGACAGCAATGTAGAAATGTCTTGGTACACGTTTGCAGGAGAATACAGCGAGTTATATGAAGCATTGATTAAAGCCTGGTGCATCAGTAAAGACCTCCCCGCCGATGAGGATACTTTAAGCAAGTACTTCAAACTGCACCTTGAACGTGGAATCGGTTATTTGTCCGGAACGAACTTCATCAAAAATCTTAATGACTTGCTGAATCTTGCGGCTGAAGGAGAAAGGATATGAGCGTTTATCTTGATTACAATGCATCTGCTCCTATCGATCCCAGGGTTTTAGACTACATGGTCGAAATATATAAAGGAACTTCGGGGAACGCAGATAGCAGAACCCATGATTTTGGCGAATCCTCGCGTCAAGTCGTCGAAAAAGCACGCAATGAGGTTGCAAATCTGCTTTCTATAAAGAAAGATGAAGTGTTTTTCACTAGCGGTGCAACGGAAAGCAATAATATCGCACTCCAAGGATTAAAAGAGTATGCCGAGCTTACAGGGAAGAAGCACATTATCACGTCTTCTATTGAGCACAAGGCGGTACTAGAAACAACTAAGCATCTGCAACAGCTAGGCTTTGAAGTGGATTATGTAGATCCAGAGCGGGATGGCCGAGTTTTGCCGGAGAGGGTTTTCGACCTTCTCCGAAAGGATACATTGCTGGTAAGCATCATGCATGTCAACAATGAAACTGGAGCCGTTCAACCCGTTCAGGAAGTAGGCAACTATCTCCTTGACAAAGATGTGTTTTTTCATGTAGATGCAACGCAAAGTTTTGGGAAACTTGTTGATGAGCTGCGTTCTTTAAAATATGACATGCTGTCCATGAGTGCGCATAAGCTCGGAGGACCTCAGGGAATCGGTGCCTTGATTCTGAGAAAGAAAAGATACAAGCTGCCGCCCGTTAAGAATATTATGTATGGTGGACCGCAAGAACACGGTATTCGCCCCGGAACAACGCCGGTCGCATTGGTTGCCGGTTTGGGAAAAGCATGTGAATTAGCAGCAACCGAGTACAAGAAAAATGCTGAAAGATGCTGTGCGATCCGAAACTGCATATTGCAGCTGCTAAAGGAATCTAGTACTTCGTATCGGATAAATGGAGACTTGCAGTATTGCATCCACAACACACTTAATATGTGCTTTGATGGAGTGTCGTCAGAGGCACTGATGCTGGCCACAAAGCAGTATTGTGGTATTTCCAATGGCTCAGCCTGCAACTCACACTCCTATTCTCCAAGCTATGTGCTTACGGCGATGGGGTTTCCAGAAGAGCAGATTGAAAGCTCTATCCGGGTTAGCTGGGGACCTTTAACAGATATCCAGTTGGTTCAGGTTGAGTTTGGTAGATTGCTGGAATATGTTAAAAGCATCCAGTAATTTGCGGCAGATAAAAGAAATAATCAAAACGAGCGCTTGTTTTCAAAAGGTAATTCCTAGCAGGAATATTTGGAATGGTGAGAAATGGAATGCCAGAAGATGTTTGCGGAGGTGGTTGGTGTCCACCGGCACTAAATTATTCTGCACCTACACTAAGTCGCACCAAAGCCCACCCCTCCGGCATATCAAACGGAATCCCATTCTTAATGCACTTCACGCTGCTATCGGTGAACTTCTCATAATGCGAATCATGTAGATAGCAAAAATGGAAAAGATATTGCGTTTTGAATACTTGTGATGCAATATGCGGTAGATAGGCAATAGCGTATCGTCAGCATATCGGTTACAAAGTAGATAAGAACCCAAAACACACCACACCCTATTATACCCTTGATTTATTGGGTATAATAGGGTATAATTCTGCATAGAATAGTATCTCACAGGAGGTGCACTATGAAGTTATCTGAAATGCGGGCACGAGCAGCGGAACTGGAGCAGCAGATTTCTGCTTTGCCCGCAGGCTCTGTTACGAAGAAAACCGTCAACAGCAAGGAGTATTTCTACCACCGTTGGACGGAGAACAAAAAGCGGCGGGAGAAGTTTATTCCTGCGGACGAACTGGAGAATTTCCGCACCCAAATCGAGCAGCGGAAGGAACTGGAGCAGGAGCTGAAGGCGCTGAAGAAGCAACTGCCCAAAACAAAAGCCGTAGACACTTCTGCATTTACAACCAATATCCGCACCGGCGAGGCGCTGCGATCTTTTGCGGCACCCGTCCGTGGCTATCGCAAGCGCGAGTGCTTCCGGCAGCTGCATGATTTTGTCTACGGTGAGCCGCAGGACAAGGTGTTCATTCTCTACGGCCTGCGCCGGACGGGAAAAACCACCATGATCCGCCAGATTTTTGCGGAGATGAGCGATGCAGAACTGTCCAAGGCGGCATTCATTCAAATCACCGCAAAAGATACGCTGGCAAATGTGAACCGTGACCTCAAGGCATTGGAGGCGCAGGGCTTCTGCTATGTGTTCCTCGATGAAGTGACGCTGATGGAGGATTTCATCGAGGGCGCAGCACTGTTTTCTGACGTGTTTGCGGCCTGCGGCATGAAGATCGTGCTCTCTGGCACGGACTCGCTGGGCTTCCTCTTCACCGAGGACGAACAGCTCTATGACCGCTGCGTTCTGCTGCACACCACCTTCATACCCTACCGAGAGTTTGAATCTGTCCTCGGCATTCACGGCATCGACGAGTACATCCGCTACGGCGGCACCATGAGCCTTGGCGGCGTCCACTACAACGAGACTTCCACGTTTGCCAGCAAGGAAAGCGCCGACGAATATGTGGATACGGCCATCGCCCGCAACATCCAGCATTCTCTGCGCTGCTATCAGTACG
>OIYS01000951.1_pt1 | contig 16738 bp, 20 predicted proteins | sample 1588271 | NCBI WGS metagenome assembly OIYS01 (sample SAMN03283286) | human gut metagenome | biome: human-associated habitat; material: feces | host: Homo sapiens | place: Peru | collected 2012
AAAATACTTTTAAACGCCTTATCATATATCATTGGTATTATTTTTACCTCTTGCATATTTTATTTTCTCCTTTCTAATTTTTCAAATTTATCTTTTTCTAATTCTTTTAGACTTTTCTTAGGTGTTGGTAATTTTTCAGGCATTGTACCACCTAATTCTTCTATTGTTTTTCTTATCTTACTTCCAACTTCATAATGAGCTTTATTAGCATCTTTTTCTATTTTTATATTTTCATTTTTTAATTTTTGTCCTGTTTGTGATATTCTAAATAAATTTATAATTAGCTCATCACTTCCCATATTATCTAATATTTCTTCTCTATATCTTAGCTTTTTTCTCTTTGCAATATCATCTGCACTTTCTCCTCCATATAATCCTTTATAACCAAAATTATGAAATTTATCAAAGTTTTTAACCCCTGCATTTTTAGCTGCAATATTTAATGAATAATTGCCTTTTCTTGTTAAATTTCTTTGATAAAATCTTTTTTCATCTTCAGTAAGTAAGCTATATTCTTTTTCGCTAATTTCCTGTTTTCTAGTTTGAACTGCAAAATATGTTTGTGCAAGAGCAACAATTTTTAATCTTGGATTTGCATTTTGAGCTATAAGATAACAAGCATATCTTGTTAATTTATAATCTTTTTGTTCTCTTTTAGCACCAGAACCTATCTCAACCATTTTGTTGTCAACAACAAAATGGTCAATAGCAGATAATTCAGAGTTTTGACAAGCTATCTTTGCTTTTTCAATTACTGCATCAAAGTATCTCCAATCTTTATAACTCAAAACTTTCATAAGTTCTCTAGCATACCAAAACTCAACACCACTTTCATCAATATGTTTTATATCTTCAAATGATTTATTATTCTTATCTATATCATTCAATAATATCATCTCCATTTCGCATTATTTTATTTTTATATTTTAAGCATTATTATAAAACATTCGATTGTAAAAACCAATGCTTTTTTATAGGATTTTATATTGTTAAATAAATATAAAGCAATTTTATTTTTATCAGTTTGTTCCATTCTCATAAGTTTTGCCATAGTAAAATTTATAATAAAATATTTGCTCTATCCAAAATTTACACTAAGGTATTTCTGTATTCCTCATCAATTTTTCTTAGCTGTGAATCAAATTTATTAAACAGTTCTTTTCTGTCATAGTCTAAAGTAAACCATTACCTATCATTCATACATATTGCAAGTCTTAACTTGTCTTTTATATTCATATCTTTAATTATATTTATTACAGAATCATACATTGTGTTTTAAACAAGAAGAACAAAAGTGACTTCGTCACTCCACCACTAACTACTTTTTTATATATTTTTTTAATATATTTAAACTTCCATTTATATCTGCATTTATTTTTACTCCTCTACTTATTCTTCTCTTTTTATTATAATTTTCTTTTATATAATATGACTTCCCTATTATATAAAAAGACAAACCAGGTAAATTTACCTGGTTTATGAGTATTTTTTCTTTTGATGGGTTAGTTTTCTTGCATTTTCTGAAGCCCTTATATCATATACAAAATAATATATACATAGATCTTCTGTACGTGCAGGAAATATTTTTTTTACTACATCATCAAAAAATATGGCCTGATTAAGTATTTCATTTCTAAAATACTTTATAGTTATTTTTTCTTCTTTAAAGTTATTAGTTATTACTTTGAAATTGAAAAATCTTTTGAGCATTCTACTTCTGTCAGAGTATCCTACATATTCGGCAAATTTATAATATGATGACATGTATGTAGAATAATCAGTTTTACTTGCTATATAAATATTATTTGAATTAAATAATTCAAATAGATGATCCCTAAAGTTTATAAAGTCATCTTTTGTCTGTTTGAGAAAGTCTAATCCAAAATGATTTACTAAATCTTGATTGTATGATATTGTGGCTTTGTAAAAAGACCGCACATAACCGTCACTTAGATTTTCTTCCATTTTATCTGAAAGGGGTTTTATACAGCAAGCTACTCGGCCCCTTAAGTAGTCACAGTTGTGAATTTTACGATCAAATAATGTATTGAATAATGTTTCATCCATACATTTAAACCTCCTTAATTTTGTTGATTTATAAAATATATACCTAATACAATTATATCATATATGTCAAATTTTATTACTCTTTTAGGTTGAAAAGACAAAATTCGTGTAAAATTTTAAATATATTTCTTGACAAAGACTTTTAGGTAGTATATAATATATTAGTATCAAATTGAAAGAGAAGTAACATATTTACATATATGAATTGCTTTTTAAGGAGGGAATATAAAATGGCACAACCAAAAAGAAGATGGTCTAAAGAAAGAACTCATTTAAGACGTGCTAATTGGAAGTTAGAAAATAAAAATTTATCAGTATGTTCTAATTGTGGAGAACCTGTTCTTTCACATAAAGCATGTCCATCTTGTGGATATTACAACAAAAAACAAGCTGTTGAAATAAAGGCTAAAGAAGAAAAAAAAGAAAATAACTAATTATTATAGCTCCACTTTGTGGAGTTTTTTTCTTGTTTTGAAAAGGAGAAAGTATATGGACTTTAACATTGAAGGATTAAATATATTATATGAGGATAATCATATAATTGTATTAGTAAAACCTGTAGGTATTCCTGTACAACAGGATAAGTCAGGAGATATTGATATGCTTACAATTATAAAAAAATATATAAAAGAAAAATATAATAAACCAGGTGAGGTATATTTAGGTTTAGTGCATAGACTAGATAGAATGGTTGGTGGAGTCATGGTATTTGCTAAGACATCTAAAGCTGCTTCTAGGATTTCAAATTATATTAGAGAAAAAAATTTCAAGAAAAAATACATTGCTATTGTAAATGGAAAAATCGATAAAACTGATAAGGATTTAACACTTCATAACTATTTAGTTAAAAATCAAAGATTAAATATGAGTAGGGTATGTGACAAAAATACTAAAGGTGCAAAGGAATCAATACTTGAATATAGAGTTATAAATAATTTTAAGTATAAGGGAAAAGATTATACTAAAGTGGATATTAATTTAAAAACAGGAAGACATCATCAAATAAGGGTACAGTTTTCAAATATATTGCATCCCCTGTATGGTGATATTAAATATGGAAATAAATTAAATAAAGTTGGGCAAAATTTGGCATTATGGTCGTACTATTTATCATTTTTTCATCCTACAAAAGATGAATATCTTGAGTTTATGTGTTATCCAACTGATTTAAAAGATCATGATAAAATATGGGAGGAATGTTAATTTATGGATTTTGATACTTTAAAAATACAATTAAATGTACTTTCAGATAGTATTAGCAAAATAAAAGAAACTGTAGGTTATGATGCTAAACTTGTGGAATTGAAAAATCTTGAGGAAAAAACTCTAATTTCAGGATTTTGGGAAGATAAGGAAAAATCCGCAAAACTTGTTAAAAGTATGAAAAGTATAAAAAGTATTATACAAAAAGTTGCGACAATTCAAAGAAAATTATCAGATGCTAGAGGATATTTTGAACTTTCAGAGGAATTCAATGATTGTGAAAGTTTTAAAGAATCGCAAAACTTAGTTAATGATTTAAAAGAATCTATAGAAAAATTAAATATCGAAACTTTACTTTCGGGGGAATATGATTTTAATAATGCCATTTTAACAATTCATCCAGGAGCAGGTGGAACTGAATCACATGATTGGGCTTTTATGTTATACAGAATGTATATAAAATGGGCAGCTAAATCTAACTTTGAAATTGAAGTATTAGATATGCAAGAAGGTGAAGAAGCAGGTATAAAAAGTATTTCATTTTTAGTGAAAGGTGATAATGCATATGGGTATTTAAAAAGTGAAAATGGAGTACACAGGTTAGTTAGAATATCTCCATTTGATGCAAATAGTAGAAGACATACATCATTTGCAGCAGTTGAAGTGATGCCTGAAATATCTGATGATATAAAACTTGAAATTAGGTCAGAGGATATACAAATGGATGTATACAGGGCAAGTGGGGCAGGAGGCCAACATGTTAATAAAACTTCCTCAGCTGTTAGAATTAAACATATTCCAAGTGGTATAGTAGTTACATGTCAAACAGAAAGATCTCAGATTCAAAATAGAGAAAATGCTATGAAAATGTTAAAATCTAAATTATATGCAAAGAAAATGGAAGAACACAGTAAAATGTTAAAGGATATAAAAGGAGAAAGTGCTGATAATGCGTGGGGCTCGCAAATAAGATCATATGTCTTTTGCCCTTATACTCTTGTTAAAGACCATAGAACTGGCTATGAGGTTGGAAACGTTCAAGCAGTTATGGATGGAAAAATAGATGGATTTATTTTTGAATATTTGAAATTTTTAAAAAAAAATGATATAATAGGATAAAACATTTTTCTAAGGAGTGAAAACTAATGAAAACTGCGACTAAAAATCTTGTTATTTCAGATTTTGATATGACATTTTTTGATTTTAAAGATGTAGATAATAAAATTATTAAAAGAATTTTTAAAGAACATCCTTTTATTCAATTTATCGATAAAATTTTGTGGGCTATTAATTCCCTTGGAATAATGGGTAATTCTATGGGAGGACTTAAGCTACGGCTTTTGATGTATTCTTTATGTACAGGAATAAAAACACATATATCATATAATAAAATATTTAGTGAATATGAAAATATATATAAAAAGATAGTATATGAAGAGTACAAAAAAAGAGTATGGATAATAGATAAATTAGATAAAAAAGGTTATTCGTTTGTTATACTTACAAATAATAGGTTTGCATCCGAACTTAACCTTAGAGATATTATTTATACAAAAAATAAAGGAAAATTTTTAAAAGAAACAATTCCTGAGTATCTCTTAGGTGACAATTATTGGGATGATTATAGAAATTGTCCAAAATGCACTAAATATATAAATGTTGGAAATGGAATTATATCAAAAGTTAGGCCTAGGAAAGCTACATGCATAAAAGATATTTATGACATATTTGATGTTTTATAAATATGTAGGCTTGATTTTTTTTCCAATATATTATATAAATGATACAAGCACAATATTACATTATATACTAGGAGGATTTTTAATGTTTGTTCAAATTATTCTTTTAATTATGCTGATACTTTTAAATGGAGTATTTGCTGCATCTGAAATAGCTTTTTTGTCTGTAAACAAGACAAAACTTAAGATGGATATAAAACTTGGAAACAAAAAAGCAATTAAGGTTCAGGAGTTAATTAATAATCCAAGCAGATTTCTTGCAACAATTCAAATTGGAATTACACTTGCTGGCTTTTTGGCTAGTGCATCGGCTGCTGAAACGTTTGTAAGTGAAATTGTTGGCGTCATACCTGATATTGGTATATCAGCTTCTATATTAAATACCATTGTTCTTATTGTTATAACGATTATACTTTCGTTTTTTACTTTGGTATTTGGAGAATTAGTTCCGAAACGTCTTGCAATGAGATATCCAGAAAAAATTGCATATGCAATGGTTGGTATAATTTCAGTTATAATGAAAGGTACGTATCCGTTTGTTTGGATTCTTACTAAATCAACTAATTTAGTTTCAAAATTACTTGGTATAAAGGGTGATAATGAAAACAAAATAACTGAAGAAGAGATTAGATTGATGATTGCTGAAGGTAAAGATTCTGGTGCAATCGAACCACAAGAAGGTGAATATATTTTTAATATCTTTAATTTTAATGACACTGAAGTTAAAAATGTTATGACTCCAATTGGTAAGGTAGTTGCAATTGAGAAAAATATATCAAATACAGAACTTAGACGTGTTATAAAAGATAATAAATATACTAGACTTCCAGTTTATGATAATACTATTAACAACATAGTTGGAATTTTGAATACTAAAGATATAATTTTGTCATATGTTAAAGAACAAAAATTTATTTTACAAGATATTCTTCACAAAGCATATTTTGTAAATGAAACTGATAAGATTGATGATGTCTTTAGAAATATGCAAAAGTCACGAGAAGCTATTAGTATTGTAATTGACGAAAGTGGTAATGTTACAGGTATTGTTACAATGGAGGATGCTCTAGAGGAAATTGTAGGTAACATCTTTGATGAGTATGATAAAGAAGAGTAACTTAAGAAGGACTGCAAATATTGCAGTCCTTCTTATTGTTATTAGAGAAAACACTAATCAAATAAATGATTAGTGTATCAGCCAACCGCCCTGTGCCGGACGGCATGCAGTGGTGGTGTGAGAGAAACTAAGTGAAATAATCACTTAGTTTCTACTCGATTTTAATTATTTCAATTGTTTTATATAATTAATATGTATTCTAACTTATTTCTGTTTTTGTTTAAAAATTATTACATCAATTTTTTCAAATCTTCGGGAATATTTGATGTTAGTATAATTTTATTTTTAGTAATTGGGTGGTAAAAAGATATTTTGTAAGAGTGCAAAGCTTGTCTATTAATTAAAGTGTCAATGTTTTTTTCACTGTATTCTTCCGCATACAAAGTATCGCCAAGTAAGACATGCCCAATACTTGCCATGTGCACTCTAATTTGATGTGTTCTTCCAGTATGAAGAATTACACTTAAAATAGAATAATTTTTTGCATGATTTATGTTTGTGACATAATATTCCGTTTTTGCATAGTCGCCATTTAAACATGTTTGACGAAGTATAATAGAATTGTCTTTTCTTGAGATTGGTTTTTCAATTATATTGTGTGATTTATCTATAATTCCATTTACAATTGCAATATATATTTTTTTTAATTTAATATCATCTTTTTTTCTTATAAACAATTCTTGAATATATTCATTCTTTGCAAATATACATATTCCGGACGTATTTTTATCAAGTCTTGTAACTATATGTATACTATATATACCTTGATTTTCTAAATATGTTGCAACAGCATTTGAAAGAGTTTTTTCATAGTTAGCACATGATGGGTGAATAGCCATTCTAGCTTTTTTATTAACAATTAGCAAGTATTCGTCCTCATATATAATATCAAGTGGTATATCAAATCTTTTATATTTATCTAAATATTTATTTTCTATATAGTACATATTTTTCTTATCGTTATATATCACATTATTCATATTATCAAAATCTATTAAAATTTTATCACCTTCGTTTAGTCTATAATTCACAAGTTTAGGAATATTATTTACTAAAATAGAATTTGTATATTTTAGTTTGTTAAGTAATATATTCGATACATATAATTTCTTTTTCAAAATTTCTTTTAGGGATTTACCTATTTCATTTTTTTGCGTAGTGTAATTTAAATTCATGTTATCACCTTGTATAAAAATATATAAACATTATATCATTTGAAGTCAACACTAAGTTATGATATAATAATAAATAGATATACAAGGGAAAGGAAAGTTGTTGTGAGAATTGATAAAAATGAGAGAATTGATGATTTAGGAATAGATAATTTAAAAATAATACAAAACAAAGAGTACTTCTGTTTTGGTACTGATAGTGTGCTTCTTGCAAATTTTGTAAAATCTGAAAATCCAAAAAATGTAATTGTTGATTTATGTAGTGGAAGTGGGGTTATTCCAATTATTCTATCTGCAAAGAAAAAGTATAAAAAAATATTTGGAATTGAAATTCAACAAGAAATGTATGATTTACTATATAGAAATATTTGTTTTAATAATATTCAGAATAAAATTATTCCTTTAAATGAAAATATAAAAAATGTAAAAGAAATAAGGAAAAAAGTAATTGATGAGTTAGGAAATGATAAGATTGATATAATTGTTTGTAATCCTCCTTACAAAACACTAGGTACAGGTTTTAAAACAAAACATAACGTGAAGACAATTGCAAAATGTGAGTTAATGTGTAATTTAGAGGATATTATGGTTACTTCATCAAAATTGTTAGGAAAAGGGGGTAAGTTGTATCTTGTTCACAAACCAGAAAGACTGGCTGATTTAATTTATTATGCAAGAAAATATAATCTAGAACCTAAGGAAGTTAGATTTGTGTATCCAAAAATGAACAAAAAACCATCTATTGTCCTTATGTCATATATTAAAGATGGAGGAAATGAAACAAAGGTTTTTGAGCCTTTAGTAGAATACGATGAGAATATGTGTTATACCGAAGAATTTTTAAAAATATATTATAAATTATAGAAAAAACTTGTATTTTTTAGTGAACCGTGATAAAATATGAAAAAAATTTTTATTATATATATTAATATATATTTGCTAAATTTAAATTTGGAGGTAATTATTTTGAAAAATAGTCTTTTTAATGAGCTTGTTAAGTGTTATAACAGTGGTAGACTAACTACATCAAATCTTAATGAAATTAAGAAGAAATATGATCCTAAAGAGGTAGACGTCGTATGTGCATGTGTAATTAATGATCCAGTTTCTTTACAAGATTGTATTGACAAGAAATATGAATTATCAATATGCAATGATGAAGTCTTAAGATATACCATATATAATGGGTATATTGAAGTTTCAAGACTCCTTATAAAAATGGGTGTAAGTGTTTAAATAATTTGTATTAGTAGGGTGTTAATTTACCCTGCTTTTTCTATTAATAAAAGGATATATTTCTATTGAAAAAAATATATAAATGTTATATAATACAAAAGAAAATGAAGGGATTAAGTATGCAAGTAAAATGTAATGGAAAATTATATATAGTAGGAACACCTATAGGAAATTTAGATGATATAACAATAAGAGCAGTAGAAATTTTAAAAAAAGTTGATGTTATTCTTGCAGAAGATACAAGACAAACTTTAAAACTTTTAAATCATTTTGAAATTTCAAAACATATGATAAGTTATCATAGACATAATGAAGATGATAAGATAGAAAAAATTGTTGAAATTTTAAATTCTGGAAAAAATCTTGCGTTAGTATCAGATGCTGGGATGCCGATAATATCCGACCCTGGTCAAAATTTAGTTAAATATTTAGTAAAAAATAATTATGATATTGAAGTAGTCCCAGGTGTTACAGCTCTTATAACTGCAATTGTTAAATCTGGACTTGATTCAACCAGATTTACTTTTGAGGGTTTTTTGTCTGTAAATAAAAAGCAAAGAAAAGAAAGATTAAAATCTCTTGTAAATGAGACAAGGACAATGATTTTTTATGAAGCACCACATAAGATACTTTCAACTCTTAAAGATATGTATGAATATTTTGGAAATAGAGATATATGTATTGCAAGAGAACTTACAAAGATACATGAAGAATATAGATATACTAATTTTAAAGATGCAATTATAAATATTGAAGAAAATGGGATAAAAGGTGAAATAGTTTTAGTGATTTCAGGAGCAAGTGAGGATAAAATAAATGAAGAAAAAAATAAAGAAATAGAACAAATAAACTCATTAGAACTAGTAAAAGAGTATATGAAAAATGGTGATACTAAAAAAGATGCTATAAAAAAAGTTGCAAAACTAAAAGGTGTAAATAAAGATGTAGTGTATAAAGAATGTTTGGATATATAAAGAGGTAAAAGATATGAATGAAAAAGAAATAACAAGACTTGATAATATGCTTAAAATTGAACATGAATTAAATAAAAAAGGATATGAACTTGTATGTGGTGTTGATGAAGCAGGAAGAGGACCGTTGTGTGGCCCTGTGGTTGCAGCAGCTGTAATTCTTCCAAAAGATGCACATATTGAAGGTGTAAATGATTCAAAAAAATTAACAGAAAAAAGGCGTGAAAAATTATACGATGATATTATGCAAAATGCAGTCTCAGTTGGTGTGGGCGTATCTGATGTAGATATCATAGAAGAAGTAAACATACTTAATGCAACTAAAAAGGCAATGCTACAGGCTATTTCTAATTTAAAAGTAAATCCAGAATATGTGCTTGTTGATGGTAATCAAAAAATAGACACAGATATTCCACTTGAAACTGTAGTAAAAGGAGATTCTAAATCTGAATCCATTGCGGCAGCGTCAATTATTGCCAAAGTTACAAGGGATAGATTACTTATAGAATATGATAAAAAATATCCAGAATATGGATTTGCAAAACATAAAGGGTATGGAACTAAGGCTCATATTGAAGCTATAAAAAAATATGGACTTACACCAATACATAGACCAAGTTTTTGCAAAAAGTTTGTGTAAGGTAATAGGGAGGATTTATGAAATTTATTTCGTGGAATGTAAATGGATTAAGAGCTTGCGTTACAAAAGGTTTTGCTGATTTTTTTAAAGAATGTGACGCTGATATTTTTTGTATTCAAGAAACTAAAATGCAGGAAGAACAACTTGATTTAATCACCAAAAGCATTTTTGAAGGATATAACATATTTTTTAATAGTGCCATAAAAAAAGGGTATTCTGGAACAGCGGTATTTTCAAAAGAAAAACCTTTAAATGTGACGTATGGAATTGAAATAGAGGAACATGATAATGAGGGAAGGGTTATTACGTTAGAATATGATAATTTTTTCTTTGTAGATTGTTATACTCCAAATGTAAAAAGAGATTTATCAAGGCTTGAGTATAGAATGAAATGGGAAGATGATTTTAGAGATTATCTATTAAATTTAAATAAAACAAAACCAGTAATTTTATGTGGTGACTTAAATGTTGCACATAATGAAATTGATATAAAAAATGCAAAATCTAATGTTGGAAATGCAGGATTTACTAATGAAGAAAGAGGAAAAATGACAGAATTATTATCTTCAGGATTTGTTGATAGTTTTAGATATGTCTATCCAGATAAAACGGATGCGTATTCTTGGTGGTCATATATGAGAAATGCAAGAGAAAAAAATATTGGTTGGAGAATTGATTATTTTATTACATCAGAAGATATAAAAAATAAAATAAAAGATGCAAAAATTCATAGTGAAATTTTTGGAAGTGATCATTGTCCTGTAGAACTAGATATTGAATTTTAAAAAATGTATTGAAATTAGTTTGTTGATGTAGTAATATATACATAGGAGTTGATGTAATGAAATTTAGTAATAATGAGAAAAATGAAATAATAAATAATCTAAATAAAATAATAAAAAAGACATATATGGTGGAAACTGGAGATGCTAAAATTGATAATCAGTATTTAAATATGAAAGATATACTTGATTATTATAACAGGACAAATAATATAGATTTTCAAAAGACAACTCTTCAAAATTTATCTGAATCTTCCTTTAAATCGTTATCATTTGAATCGTTATTAAATGATGATAGAAATGGTGATAAGCAAAAAGATAAAGATAAAGACCATGATAGAAATGATGATAAACAAAAAGATGAGGGTAAAGACATTGTAAAAGAAGATTTAGAAAAATCAGTTAATGAACAAATAGATAAAAGCAGAATGTCTTCAGATAAAATTGATAAAGAAGGAATTATGCAAGAACTAGCAGAAATGACTGAAGAAGAAAAAGATATTACAAGTAAAGATGTTAAAAGTATAGTTAAAGCTGCAACAATAAAAGCAATATATAAAGCTACTTTAGAAAAATATGAAAAAAACAGAAAAGAAATTATGAAGCATTCAGATATTGTAAGAAGAAGAGATGGGGATTTTGCTTTGGAGGATAGACTTGCAGCAGAAAATAGAATGTATGAGGTTTATCTTCAAAAATTAGGAAAGCAATATTCTTCTATTTTACCTAGCCATAAAGCTATAGAAAATGATGAAAGAATTGCAGCTAAACAAAAAGATATTAAAGATGAACATAATAAAGAGGAAGAAGCTAAGGAGAAAGAAAGAGAAGAAGATATAGCTAGAATTGTATTACTTTATGATGAAAAAGAAAAAAAAGAAGAAGAAATGGCTCGTATGGCCCTTAATCCAGCGACTTTTGATAAAGAAGCATTTCAAAAGCTTCAAAATGAATTATATGAAAAGGATAAAGAGCTAGCCAGTATGAAATCTAGCCCAGATGTTTTAATTGAAAATATAAATAGGGATGATAGACAAGAAGAACTCGAACGTAAGAAACTTGGTGGAAATAAGGAAACAACTGATACATCTATTGCAAGGACTAGTAAAGAAAATGAACAAAAAGAAGAAGAAAACAACGATAGAATAAAAACTGAAACAAGTAATTCTTTAGAAGTAGACTCTTATGAAATTGAAAGGCTAAAAGAAGCATATTTGGAATACAAAAGTAGAGGAGAGTATAAAGAGGCAGAACAAGTGATAGAGACAATAGAATCTATCTGTGGCTCTAAAGAAATTTTAGAAAACTCAATTAATGACTTAAATGAAGATGGAAAAAGGGAATATCGTACAAATGATGAAAAAGATAATGAAATGAAGAAAAGTCTTGGTATTGATGAGAGTAATGTAAATAATGAGGTAACTGGTTTCGATGTACTTGATGCTAGATTACGTTATTGTTATGAAAAAATACGGAGTTAAAAATCCAGAAATGTATAAACCAAATAAAGAAGAGGTTAGTCAAGCAGAACCTAAGCAGCACACACGCTAGGTGGAAATAAAAGACCATGGCAATAGAACATGTTTTTAAGTTATATATAGTATTTTTTGAAAGGGGTAATAAATATGGGACTTGTAACAACAAAGGAAATGTTTGAAAAGGCATACAATGGAGGATATGCAATAGGAGCTTTTAATGTAAATAATATGGAAATAGTACAAGGAATAATGGAGGCAGCAACAAAAAATAATGCACCAGTTATTTTGCAAGTATCAGCTGGAGCAAGAAAATATGCTAATCCTGTTTATCTAAAAAAATTAGTAGAATCTGCAATTGAATGTAATAAAAAAAGCGGAATTGATATTCCAGTTGTACTACATTTGGATCATGGACCTGATTTTGAAACTTGTAAGGATTGTATTGATAGTGGCTTTACATCAGTTATGATTGATGGTTCTAAATATGATTTTGAAACAAACGTAGCACTTACAAAAAAAGTAGTTGAATACGCTCATCCAAGAGGAGTTGTGGTTGAAGCTGAAATTGGTAAACTTGCTGGAATTGAAGATGATGTAAATGTAAAAGAAGATGATGCAATGTACACAAATCCTGATGAAGCAGAGGAGTTTGTAAAAAGAACAGGCTGTGATTCCCTTGCAATTGCTATTGGAACAAGCCATGGTGCATACAAATTTAAGGGAGAACCAAGGCTTAGATATGATATCTTAGAAGAAGTATCAAAAAGACTTCCAGGATTTCCTATTGTTTTACATGGAGCATCATCAGTACCACAAGAGTTTGTAAAAATGTGTAATGAGTATGGTGGTAATATTCCAGGAGCTAAAGGGGTACCTGAAGAAATGTTAAGAAAAGCAGCAAGTATGGCAGTATGTAAGATTAATATTGACAGTGATATAAGACTTGCAATGACTGCAAATATTAGAAAATGTTTTGTAGAAACACCAGAAGTGTTTGATCCAAGAACATATCTTGGTGCAGCAAGAAAAGCTGTTGAAGAGATGGTTTCTCACAAAATTGTTGATGTACTTGGTTGTAATAATAAAGCATAGTAGGTGATTTTTAATGGAATTTAGTTATAAACCAGAAGGAGTGTGTTCTTCTAAATATATTATAAGCATAAATGATGAAACAAAAGTAATTAACTGGGTTAAAATAATAGGTGGATGTGCAGGAAATACAAAAGGAATATGTAACTTAGTTAAAGGTATGAAAGTTGATGATGTTATAGAAAAACTAAGGGGCATTGAATGTGGAATGAAAGGTACATCTTGTCCTGATCAACTTGCAAAGGCTTTAGAAGAATATTTAAATAGATGCTATATTTAAAATTTATAAATTACAAAAAATAGACACTATAATTTTATAGTGCCTATTTTTCTTTTTACCAACTAGCCATGATGTTTTCTTTTATACACATAAGATGTTGCCATCTTTCATGGTCTATTTCCTTTTCGAATTCATATATACATTCGCTAAGCGGTACAACAAAAGACTTATATTTAAGACCTGATGTCAGTAAAAGATATTCTTTTATTATCCCTTTTGGAAGAACATAAAGCTTTCCATTTAATATTACAGCCATTATTTCGTTGTTAGTGTTATAACATCCTTCATATTCAGAAATATTTTGAATCTTTAGTTGAATAGGAAGGAAAGGGGAATTACTTTCAGTTTTTTTTCTGACTTTTATTCCACCCTTAATTGAAAATGTTTCCAGTAGTCTTTCTAGTTCCAACTTTGTCATAAAAAATCCTCCTTAAGTATATTAATAATTGGAATATTAAAACCTATACATTAAATAAGCTTTACAATATATTAAATAGGTTAAAAGTATATCATATCTTATTAAATAAATCAATGCCTTAATCTAATTTTTTAAATTTATTAGTTACTATTCAGACTAGAAAAATTAAATAATTATATCAATCTTTTCCTATAATTATTTAAATTTTTAATTTTTAGCTATTCTAAATAGTAAAATTTAATTATCTTTTATTTTAGTTTTATAATGGTAACTCCATAACTTCCTTCATAATAATTGCCAAGCCTAAAATTTTCAACATTTTTATTTTGTTTTAAATATGTATGAACAGCTCTTCTAAGTATACCACCGTTTCTTCCATGTATAATTTTAACATCTTTAACTCCCTCAAAAATTGCATTTTCTATAAATTTTTCAACATTATACATAGCAATATCAAGAGTTTGATGTCTTATTGTTATTTCAGGTATAAATTTATTATTATATTCAAATGAATACTTAGGTAAGGTAGAAATATTTTTGCAATTTTTTTCTTTAATTTTCTCAATATGTTCTGAACCTAATATCACGTTTTTTTGATTTATTTGTATATTATATATTTTTGTACTATTTTTAATAGTTATTTTGGTTATAACTCCTTCTAGGCTAGTATTTAAAATTTTTACATTATCTCCAATATTTAACATATATATTTTCCTCCAAATATGCAAAATTATATCATACACACAAAAAAAAGTACAGGAATATATTGATAAAATATAATATAAAAATGGTAGTGTATTTTCAAAAAGCACGAAATAGAAGAAATATAATTTGTGTAGTGAATTTGAATAATTAAAAAAGTAACATGTATAAATTTGTAAAATTATGCATACGACTTTTTGCTATTTGCTTGATTGTACAAAAAAAAACTGATATAATTATATTGTTAATTTAGAAAGGATAAATATGATTAATAAAGAAAATATAAGAAACTTTAGTATAATTGCACATATAGATCACGGAAAATCAACACTTGCAGATAGATTACTTCAAATTACAGGGAGTATTGATGAAAGGCATATGCAAGAACAATTACTTGATAACATGGAAATAGAAAGAGAAAGAGGAATTACAATAAAATCACAAGCAGTAAGAATGAAGTATAAAGCACGTGATGGGAAAGAATATATTTTAAATTTAATAGATACTCCTGGTCATGTTGACTTTAATTATGAGGTTTCGCGTGCACTTGCAGCATGTGAAGGAGCTATACTAGTCGTTGACGCTGCTCAAGGAGTAGAGGCTCAGACATTAGCGAATGTGTATCTTGCACTTGAAAATAATTTGGAAATTTTACCAGTAATAAATAAAATTGATCTTCCAAGTGCTAGACCTGATGAAGTAAAAAAGGAGATTGAGGATGTAATTGGAATTGAAGCTATGCATGCACCTTGTATATCTGCAAAAACTGGACTTAATGTAGAAGAGGTGTTAGAAGATATTGTAAGAAATATTCCGGCACCAATTGGCAATAATGAAAAGCCTTTAAAAGCATTAATTTTTGATTCAGTTTATGATAATTATAAAGGTGCGGTTGCTTTTATACGTATAATAGATGGAACATTAAAAAAGGGTGACGTTGTATATACAATGTCAAATAAAAAAGAATACGAAATAACAGAAATAGGATATATGAAACCCGGAGGATATGTTGAGGCTAATAAACTATATGCAGGTGAGGTTGGATATATTGCAGCAAGTATTAAACAAGTTTCAGATATTAGGGTAGGTGATACATTAACTCTTAAATTAGATCCGGCTACTGAAGCATTGCAAGGATATAAAAAAGCAAAATCAATGGTATACGCAGGTATTTTTCCAGCAGAAGGTACAGATTATGAGGAATTAAAAGAAGCACTAGAAAAATTAAAATTGAATGATGCAGCATTAGATTTTAAACTTGAGACTTCATCAGCTCTTGGCCATGGATTTAGATGTGGTTTTTTAGGACTTCTACACATGGAAATTATTCAAGAAAGACTTGAAAGAGAATATGATTTAAATTTAATTACTACGGCACCGTCTGTTATATATAAAATTTATAAATCAAATGGGGAGATAATTGAATTATATAATCCATCTGAAATGCCAAAACAAAATGAAATTTCATATATAGAGGAGCCAATTGCTAAAACTGAGATTATATCTCCAAAAGAATATGTTGGTAATATTATGCAACTTTGTGAAGAAAGAAGAGGTACATTCCTAAATATGAAATATTTGGATTCAACGAGAGTATGTTTAGAATATTATTTACCTTTAAATGAAATAATATATGATTTTTTTAATAGCTTAAAATCAAGAACTAGAGGCTATGCTTCATTTGATTATGAAATAGAAAAATATGAAAAGGCAAATTTAGTTAAGCTAGATATTTTACTTAATAATGAGCCAGTAGATGCCCTATCATTTATAGTAAACCGTGAAAAAGCAGAAACTAGAGGAAGAAAGATGGCAGAAAAACTAAAGGAAATAATACCAAGACA
>OIYS01000952.1_pt1 | contig 16738 bp, 17 predicted proteins | sample 1588271 | NCBI WGS metagenome assembly OIYS01 (sample SAMN03283286) | human gut metagenome | biome: human-associated habitat; material: feces | host: Homo sapiens | place: Peru | collected 2012
CAAACACCTTCATTAGGTTCATAGAAACAATGGTTTTTATAGCGTCCACTGTTTTTTGATATTTGTTTGTTTAGATATTATTAAAAAGATTTAAATCAATTGCATCAAACATATTGTCAATTGAACCATTATATGCTATAATGATGCAAATGAAACGAGATGATGCAATTTGAGAAAATTTAATTTAATTGAAGAATATAAGAGTATTATAACTAATAGTAATATTATTAATTTAATAAGTAATATTCATGAATATAAGGGAAAACAGTCGTATTTATTGGATCCTAAAAAAGATGCTTTAGAAACTTTATTAAAAATTGCTAAAGTTCAGAGTGCTACTTCATCAAATAAAATTGAAGGTATTTACACTACTGATAAAAGGATTAAAGAGATAGTAAATCAAAAGTTAGAACCTGAAAACAGAAATGAAGAAGAAATTGCTGGTTATAGAGATGTGTTATTTTTAATTCATGAAAATTATAAATTTATTGAAATTAATAAAAATACAATTTTACAATTACATAGAGATTTATATAAGTATACTGATTATAGTTATGGTGGAAAATTTAAGAATTCTCAAAATTATATTGAGGAAGAAAATGAAAAAGGAGAAAAGAAAATAAGGTTTACACCATTATCTCCTGTTGAAACACCAATTGCAATTGAAGATTTATGTAAAAATTACAATGAATTGGTTAATGATGAATCATGTGATTTATTAGTTTTGATTCCTATATTTATATTAGATTTTGTATCTATACACCCGTTTAATGATGGTAATGGGAGAATGAGTAGGTTACTTACTTTATTATTACTATATAAAGCAGGTTATATGGTTGGTAAATATATTAGTATTGAAAAAATAATTGAAGATACAAAAGATAACTATTATGACGCATTAGGAAAGAGTTCTTTAAAATGGCAGAGTAATGAAAATAATTATTCCTATTTTGTAGAGTATTATTTAGGAATAATATTAAATGCTTATAAGGAATTTGATTCAAGAATAAGCATTATTAAAACTAAAAAAGTAACTTCTTATGATAGGATTATAGATATATTTAAAGATAATATTATTCCAATAGATAAATCTTTAATAATGAATAAGTGCTCTGACTTAAGTGAAACTACTGTTGAAAGAATATTAAATAAATTACTTAAGGAAAATAAAATTGTTAAAATTTCGGGTGGAAGGTATACAAAATATAAATTGAATAATTGAAGATATAAATTTTGAAGTAATAATAAATCATATAGTATTTTTTAGAAAAAAATAACGATTGTTGATATTAGTTATATTTCACCTAAAATATTAGATCAATATATTGAATTTAATGATCAGGATGTTTTATTTCTTTATAGCACTTTATTAATTAATAATAGTTCATCTTTAAAATAATTAATATATTTGTTTACAAACACCTTCATTAGGTTCATAGAAACAGTGGTTTTTATAGCGTCCACTGTTTTTTTGTTCCCACCAATAGTTTAAGCAAGTAGCACCTGTTTTGGGTGCATAAAACCATAAAGCATTGGTAGCTGGATAATAGTATTCACCTTTTAAAACACGATTAGCTAATTCTTTTTCAATACTTGTTGGATTACTAAAGAAAAGTGGACTATCAGTTCCACTGAAACCGCCTGGATTTTGATAAACAGCATCAGTTATACTGTTGATATCTTTGAAAGTTAAACAATCTACTAAAGCACGATTAACAATAACGTTTCCTACCATTAGCATTCCGAGATTCCCTTCGCCTAAAGCTTCAGCACGCATGAGTCTTGCAAGTAAGTCACGTTCTTTACTTGTATAATTTATAATTGCCATATAATCACCAATGTATTATATGATTATTTAAGCAAAAGTTTATAAATTACATAAAATAAAATAGGTGATTTAAATGAATAAGTTAGTTGGTAATACACCAATGATAAAAATTAATTATGAAATTGATGGTGTTAAAAAGGAAATTTATGCTAAATTAGAATATTATAATGTGACAGGAAGCATTAAGGATCGTATTGTTTATAACATTTTAGATAATGAACGTGAAAAAGGCAATTTAAAACATGGTCAACCTATTATCGAAGCTACAAGTGGCAATACGGGTATTGCTCTTGCTTCTTATGGTGCTTGTTATAAGCATCCGGTTTATATATTTATGCCAGTTTGGTCGAGTGAAGAACGTCGTAAATTAATGCAACTTTATGGAGCTAATTTGATTTTAATAACGCGTGAAGATGGTGGCTTTAAAAAGTGTATTGAAGAAGCTAAGAAGAAAGCTAAAGAATTAAATGGATTTTTGTTAAATCAATTTGAAAACAATAATAATGTTTTAGTTCATAAAAAGACAACTGCTAAGGAAATAATTGCTAAGGTACCATTTATTTCTTCATTTGTAAGTGGAATTGGTACAGGTGGAACTTTTATGGGAATTGCTCTTGGATTAAAAGAACATAATAAAATGGTAAAAGCGGTAGCTTTAGAACCAGCATCAATTCCAATACTTAGTGGTGGTGAAATTATTGGTCCTCATAAAATATCCGGAATAGGTGATGATTTTATTCCAAATATTGTAGATCCTAAAATTATTGATAAAATCATTGATGTTAATGATGATGATGCTTTAAGAATGGCTCGTAAGGTTGCTTGTGAACTTGGAATTGCTATTGGTATTTCTAGTGGTGCTAATATTTTTGCTTCTATTTTAACACGCGAACAAGAAGGTAGTGTTGTTACAGTTATTCCTGATGATGCTAAGAAGTATTTGTCGACTGATTTACTAAATGATATTGCTGATTCTGATTTTACGTCAAAAATTAAATTTTTAGATTATGAAGTTATTTGATTTAGTAATTATTCATGTTATAATTTCATAAGAGAAAGTTGTTGTGATGTTGTATGGAGTATGTTGTTTCTAATGTTTTAATGATTCTTTATAAAAATATTGAGATTAATTTTAAAGATTATGATAAGTTACTAGATATTATTAAAAAATATTTAGAAAAGCAAAATCCAACTTATTTAATAACTGAACAAACTACTTTAAAAACATCTATTATAACTAAAGTTTATTATCCTAAAGGAATATTTAAAGTTTATGTGGAAAATAATGATGTTTATGCTACATTTGAACTTATGCTCGCTTTAATAATGACAAAGAACAAGGCTGTTTTTGAAGTATTTGATAATTATGAAATGATTGAAAAATTAGTAAAAATTGTAAATGGGATTGTTAATTTTGAGATTTTTAAAATTAATAATAATGAGTTTTATGATGAAGTTATATGTATTGGTAGTAGAAGTTTTTTAGATGAATTGCGAAATAGTCTTGATTCTAATATTTTATATTTTGGTTATTTTAAATATGACATTTATTTATCGAAAGAATATGAAGGTAAAATAGCTAAATTAAATAGTAAAGATTATATTATTTATTCTAATATTTCGGTTAAAGAAGCTGTTCAAAAAATTAATGAATTAGGTACTAATTTTACTAGTGCTATTTTTAGTAAAAATGAAGATGATATTAAATTTTTTATGGAAAATTGTAATAGTAAAAATATTTATGTTAATATGTTACCTAGTAAGAAGTGTTATTTAGATTTTGATTTGAATCTTTTTGTTAAAATAAAAAATGTAATAATTAGTAAATAAAAAGTTAGAAATAACTTTTTTTATTGTATAATGTTTGTATGGAAGTTAAAAATGGTGTTTTAATTAGTATTAGTATTGATGATATTTTAGATGAAACTCTTGTTATTCCTGATGTTTTAGAAATAAATGATAATTTATTTAATAATTTATTTATTGAAAAGATTATTTTTACTTCTGATGTCAAGTTAAATAATAGGTTCTTTTTAGAGTGTCCTTCTTTAAAAGAAGTTGAATTTAAAAAGAAAAGAAAAATAGAAGATAATTTATTTAGAAACACAATGTTAGAAAAAATAGTTTTTTCTTCAAATTTGGAAATTATTGGTGAAAGTGCTTTTAAAAATTGTAAAAAATTGGATTGTTTAAAATTTCCTAGTGGTTTAAAAAGAATTGAGATGAATGCTTTTTGGAATTGTGTTTCTTTAAAAAATATTGAATTTAATGCAAATCTAGAATATATTGGTTCTTATGCTTTCGGTAATACTAAAATCGAGAATGTATCTTTACTTTCTTTAAAAGATATTGGTTTATTCCCATTTCATATGTGTAAAAATTTGATAAAAGTTAAATTTAATCAACTTTTTCATAATGCTCTTTTTGATGATACTAATTCTTGTTTACGTGAAGTAACAATTGTTTCTGAAAAATTTGCTATTATGAAAAAATTAAAAGGAATCTTGAAGTTTGATAGTTATTTAGTTATTAGATATTCTGATGATTCTTTTATGATTAATGGTAAGATTTTCGAAAAAAAACGGTTTGATGTTAATTATGTAAATGAGTTATTCCAAAATAATTTAATATTTAATCTTTATTATTGGTCTAGTTATCAAGATTTTAATCCGGTTGCGGTTTTAATTATTCCGCGTTCTTTGATAAGAAGTTATATAAAAAATAATCGTTTTTATAATGATTTATTAAATAAATATGCTGCAAATTTTGAAGAAATTTATTCTTTAATTAAGTTTATAACTATTTTTGATGGTTTATCTAAGAGAAAGATTGATGTTGAAGTTTTGATTAATAGAATTGGAATTAAAAGTATTGTCAAACAATTTAAGCAAGTAAATATTCGGGAATTTAATTATAAATTTAAAAATATTTATTTAAATCTTTTAGAAAATTATGATCTTTCTTTAATTGAAGGTATTATGCCTTTTCTTTATAACAATATTGAAAAGGTAAGTAATTCGAAAGATAATATTGATATAGAGTTAATTGATGATTTACAGTATTTAACTTATTCATCAGATGTTAAAATTATTAAGATTGCTTTTGTTAATAATTATAATTGGCTTGATAATTCTAATCCTTTTAAACAACTACGAGCACTTATTCTTGGTAGTATGTTAGATAATAATTGTTCTACAGAAACTAAAAGTATTAGATTATTTAACATTGTTGATCGTAATCGGGTTTTAATCGCGACTGCTTGTCTTTATTTTAATGATAGTGATAAATATTTATTATTTAATTCGATTAAATTAACTCAGTCATTTATAACTAGATCAGCTAGTGCTGTTTTGATTCGTGATGAAATTATTGATAATGTTTTATTAGAGATTCAAGATGTTTTAAATTTTTTAAACGAAATTAATGAAATCGTTAGTAAAGTTCATGTTAGTATTAGTGCTAGAAGTATTCAAAGCGAATTATTAAATAGGGGAACTAAAGTAATTTTTCAAAATTTGTAATTTTCTTGATAAAAACTTACCTTTATATTATAATTAAAGAGGTGATAATTATGAAAGATAAAGAAGAAGTAATTCGTCTTTTGCAAAAAAAAGAAGCGGGGGAATCTTTCTTAAGTTATAAGGAAATTGCCGAGATAACTGGTTATCATGTTAAGTATATTTTTAAATTGAAAAGAGAATTTTTAGATGGTACTTTAAAGCTTGAGCATGGTAATAAAAATAGGACACCTTCTAATGCTTTAAGTGAAAGTGAAAGAAATAAGATTATTAATTTATATAAGAGAAGTAATGCTAGTATTAGAAAATTTTGTAAATTTTATAATACACGTAGTTATTCTTGTATATATAATTTAGTTAAGGATATTAAAAAGGAGGATATTCATGAAAAACAACATTAAGGCTTTATTAATTACTTTGGTTATTGCTAATATTTTATTTTATTTATGGTTGCCACCATTAAATATTACAGCTATTGAATTTTGGGTATTTTTATTTTTTATTTATTATATTTTTTATGTTATTAAAAACTTTACTGATTTAGTTGCTAAAAATGGTAAAAGTTTAATTGGAAAAAATATTATTCTATTTATACTTCCTTTTGGTGTTGCAGCTTTGATTTTTATAGTTAATTTTATTTTATCTCCAGTATTCAATTCTAAGAGTTATGCTAATCGTATAACGATTGATGAAACGGCAGATTTTACTAAAGATATTAAAGAAGTTGATTTTAAAACGATTCCTTTAATTGATAAAGACTCTAGTCAAAAGCTTGGTGATCGTGTTATGGGACAGATGCCAGAGCTTGTTAGTCAATTTTATGTTTCTGATCTTTATACCCAGATTAATTATAAAGACGAAATTATCAGAGTAACACCTTTAGAATATTCTAACTTTTTTAAATATTTAGCTAATCATAAAGATGGTGTTAAGGGATATATTAAAGTAAATTCGGTTACAGGGGCAGCTGAACTTGTTAAATTAGATAAAGGTATTAAATATACAGAATCTGGTTATTTTAGTGAATATTTATATCGTCATATTCGATATCATTATCCAACAGCAATATTAGGTGATGCTAATTTTGAAATTGATAATGAAGATAATCCTTATTGGATTGTTCCAGTTTTAAAATATAGTGGTGTTTCTATAAAAGAAGAAGTAAAAAGTGTTTTAATTGTTAATGCTATTACAGGTGAGATCAAGAAATATGATCTTGATCAGGTTCCTACTTGGGTTGATCATGTTTATAGTGCTAGTTTAATCATTGAAGAAGTTGATGACTGGGGAAAGTATCGTATGGGCTTTATGAATACTTTATTTTCTCAAAAAAATGTTGTTGCGACAACTACAGGTTATAATTATATGGCTCTTAATGATGATGTATATTTATATACGGGAATTACTTCTGTTTCAACTGATGAAGCTAACATTGGCTTTATATTAACTAATATGCGTACTAAAGAAACGAAGTTTTATTCAGTTCCTGGTGCTGAAGAGTATTCAGCTATGGCTAGTGCTGAGGGGCAAGTACAACAAATGAAATATGTTTCCACTTTTCCACTATTGATTAACTTAGATGATCGTGCTACTTATTTGGTTTCTTTAAAAGATAATGCTGGATTAGTAAAAATGTATGCTTTTGTTGATGTAAATGATTATCAAAAGGTAACTGTAACTGATGCTTCTTTAGGTATTGAAACAGCAGCTAAGAATTATTTAGAAGCTAATTTTAAAAATGTTCATGATTCTAAATTAGTTAGTTCTAAAATAAAAATAAAAGATTTTAATGTTATTGATATTGATGGTAATACTTATTATTATTTATTAGATGGGGAAGGTTCTAAATATAAAATTGCTGTTAAAACAAATGAAGAATTAGTGCCTTTTATCAAAATTGATGATACTTATAATATTTGGTATCGTGAAAAGAAAAATTTAACTGAAATTGTGAAGATTACGAAATAGTTTTAATTTACATATTAAAACTTTTTCTTTGGCTTTTTCAGCTTTTTTATAGTATAATATTTTTAGAATAGGAGGGTTATACATGATCTTTAGGCGCCCTGATGCCTTTATTATTAAACATGCAAAATTTATTCATGCTATAATTTTCTTATGTCTTGGTTATTTTCTTTTTAAAATAAGTGATTTGAGTACTTTTTATCACCATGTAACAGAAGTAAAATCAATAATTGGTACTTCTAACTTAAGCTTATTTAATCCTTATATGTACATAGTAATACTTATTACTATTATTTTAAATTTGGTTTTGATTTTTGTTTTAATAAGAAAAAGTGGAAAATATTTGTTTTATATAATTTCTGAAATTTGTTTAGTTGGAACTTTAGTTTTCTTATTTTTGTCTTATTCTAATATTGAATTTATGCAAAAGAATGATGTTGCACCTCAAGTTTATTTAGCTTTTGATCAGTTATCAACAATTGTTTTTTATGTAATCGGGGTTTTAGTTTTAATTTATTTTATAAAAATGACAGGTTTTGATATTAAAAACTTTGATTTTGGGGCCAATGTTTTAGGTATTGATGCTGATTTAGATGATAATGAAGAAATTGAATTTAATTTTGAAATTGATGGCAACAATATTAAAACTAAAAGAAAACGTCAGTTGCGAAATTTTAAATATTTGTATTTAGAAAATCGTTTTAAAATTAATTTAGTTATATTTATTTTTTTGATTATTGTAGGTGTTACTATTTATCATATAGTTGATAATAATAAAGAGATTATTTATACTGAGGGAACAGAACTTAGAACGTCTAGTTATAGTATAAAAATTGATGATTCTTATGTTACTAATTTGAATTATAAAATTGTCAAAAAAGATTATAAAAATTTTTATTTGATTTTAATTGCTGAATTAAAAAGTAGTATTGATGATTATTCTTTTGGTTCTAATGATCTTTATATAACTGTTAATGATAAAAATTATTATCCACTTAATAATGATATGAATGATTTTCAAGATTTTGGAGTTTTTTATAAAGATCAAAAGTTAACTGAAGATTATAAAAAGTATTATTTTGTTTATGAAATTCCTTATGAGTTTAGTACTAAAGATGTTTATGCTTTTGTAAGAGGTAATCGTAAAGCTTATAATGTTTATAATTATTATAAGATTAAACTTGATTATGAAAAGATCAGTAATGAAGTTAAAAAAAATAATTTTAAAGTAGCTGATGAAATGGTAATTAATTGTTATGGTATTAATACAAAAGTCAAAATATTAAATGTTGAATTTGCTAAAAAGTATCGTTTAGTTAAAAATGTTAATGGTATGGAAATGGTTGAATATATTACACCATTAGCAAGTGATAATGAAGAAAAAGTGATAATGAAAATTAATTATAGTCAAGAAAATGTTGATGGTTTTAAAAGTTATAGATTTACTGAATTATCTAAAATTTATGGTAGTTTAGAAGTTATTGAAGGTGATTCTAAAAAAGATGTTAAAATTTATTCTTTATTGAAACAAGATGGTAATGATTATTATATTGAAGTTTCAAGTGAAGTTATGAATTATTCTAACGTTTCTTTAAAAATTAGAATACGTGATTATGAATATTTATATAATTTAAAGGAGAGTTAGGATGTTATTACTATAAAAGAGTACAATAAAAATGAATTATAAAAATAAATTTGATGTTTTTTTAAAGTAATTTTTGCTAGGAGGTTTCTATGAAAAAAATGAAATTTATGTTAGCAACATTGTTGCTATTGCCATCGTTAGTTTTGGCACGTTCTTCTTTAGAAGGAAATATGACAGGTGGTTATATTAAGCCTTCTACTGGTCAAGGTGGATCGGGTGGAAGTGGTCAAAATGCTTGTGCTTATTATATTGGTTTTGCGCAAGATTGGGCTATGTTGAGTGGACTTCGTATTACTTTTTATGATATAGGTGGTAAACAAGTTGGAAATACTGTTGATGTTTGGTATTGGTTAAAACCAGTTGAGACAGAATCTAGCTGGGCTCAAAATTTTATTAAACAAGATGATGGAACTTTTAAAAATAGCTTGGGTTTTAAAGTTGGTCAGACTACTTCTACTAAATTTACACCTTATGTTTCTAAGTATGAATATGTTACTGGTGATCATGAATTTATTGTTATGAAGGAGGGTAATACTTATACTTATTATTATGACGAAGATTCAATATGTTTTGACAATGATAAGTGTGATGATCGTTCTAAAAGTCCTTTAATTTATACCAATAAAGAAAATCGTAGTTATTTAAAAAAATATTTTACAACTCCTTCAGTTATGGAAAGATATATGAAGTTAGCTGAAGCTGATAAAAATGTTGACGTTGCTCTTGGCAATTATATAGTTACTCTGGAGCCTTTAATTAGTTTAAGTAGAATGGACGGAAGTAATTGTTCTGTTGATTATTCTGGACGTTATACTTTAACCGATATTGGTAAATTATGGGCGACTAAAAGAATTAGAGTTGAAAATGAGGATTTGCGTTGTAATTTGCCTAAATATCTTTATTTAGAAAAAGATAATGTAATTGGTTCTTATGGATTTAAAGCACCAACAGAGACAAAGGATATGTGTGCGACTTCTGAAACAGTCGGTGATTGGTTTAGTAATCTAGGAATTGGTATTTCCATTATTAATGGTAGTGAGGTTTGTTATCCTAATTGTAAAAGTGCTAAAAAGTATAAAATTGTTTATCATACTATTAATTTAGCTCATCCTTTTGTTACCTCTAAAGATGGTAGTACTAGAATTTTGAGTAATAGTAGTAATTGGTATGGCAAAGAAGATACAATTAAAACAGATATTTATTCTAATCCACCTTTGCTAACTGTTACTTTGAGTCCTAGTGATATTTCTAAGATAAGAGAATATAATAAATCACTTAAGGGGATAAAGAATTATAATTGTGCTAAGTTTAAAGAAAACTTTTCCAATATTTTTAGTAATCAGAATTTTTGCTAAATGATGGATTAAATTGTTAATGTCAATTAACAATTTTTTCGTTGTCTAAAAAAAACATCAGTGCTATAATGTATATAATAGGTGATGGTATGAAAAAATATAGGATTATATTACTTATATTTATTTGTTTACCGTTTATTGTAAAGGCAAGGGAATGTACAGCAAAAGAAATAAATGATCTTAGAAAATTGAATTCATATGTTAATTTTTCTTATGAATATTATTTTATAGATGATGATATTTATTTTGATATTACATATACTAATCTTAATAGTGATCTATATATGATTGATTCTTCAACTAATATTAAGTATACTTTAAAAGAATCGACTATAAAAAAATATAAGAATGGTCAGACGATTAAATTTGTTTTTTATAGTAAAACATGTAATAACGAATACATAGGTGAAAGAAGTGTAAGTTTAAAGAAATATAACAAATATTATAAAAGTGAATATTGCAAGGATATTTTAGAGTATGAGTATTGTGCTAAATGGATGAATAATAATATTCCGGTAGCCGAGTTTAAAAAAATGACTGATGATTATCGAACTAAGATATCAAAACCAGTTACTGAAGAAGTTGATAATTATAAAACAGATATTCAGGGTTTTTATTTATTTATTGCAATAATTGAATTTATATTATTTGTAACATTTATTTCAATATTTAAGCAGAAAAGAGCAAAAGATATTATCTAGAGGTGATAGAATGAAAGAGTCTTTATGGGGATATATGGTAATAGCTATAGGAATTATTTTAATATTCCTTATATTCTTTTTACAAAATGTGACTAATGTTGATGAGCATAATATGTCACTTTTAAAGGAAACAACGGAAGCATCAATGAATGATGCTATTGATTGGGATGCTTATAATAATAGTGGAACAGTACGTATTAAGCAATCGGAGTTTATCGAGAGTTTTGTTAGAAGATTTGCTGAAAATGCTATGTTATCTGCATCATATAAAATTGAATTTTATAAGGTTCAAGAGGAACCACCTTTAGTAAATATTCGTGTTTTAAGTAATGAAACAACTGGTATTACAGGAAGTACAACGAATTATACAATTACAAATACTATTAATGCAGTATTAGAGACTGATACTTCAATTGAAGTAGAATAAGGAGGAAAAAAAGATGAATCAAAATGTAACACCTAATAACGTACCTAATCAAAATAGACCAATAATGCCTAATCAGGGAAGACCGATGCCTAATGGACAAGTACCTAATGGGCAGTCTATGCCTCGTCCAGCTGGGCCACAAGGACCTAATTCTAATGGTCCAAGGCCAAATAATGCTCAACAATTTATAAATCAAAATGGCAATAATGTTCAACCTGCTAAAAAGAAGAAAAAGGTTTTATCTAAAGAATTGGTAACAATTATTGGCGTTATTTTAATTGCGGCTATTTTATATTTTACTTATAATTATCAATTGAATAAAAACTTGGAAATTATGACTAATATTCCTGTTGCAAGTACAAGAATAAAAGCTGGTCATCGAATTACAGCGGATGATATAAAAACTATTGATGTTCCGGCTTCAACTTTAAAAGAGATTAATCCTATTACATCAATTGATAGTATTGTTAACATGTATGTTATGTACGATACTATTATTCCAGAGGGTTCATTTTTCTACCCTTCAGTTTTATCAAAGACTGATTTATCTCCAGATTCTTTATTTCAAGAATTAAAAGAAGATGAAGTTGCAGTTATGATCGATGTTGATTTGAAATCAACATATGGTAATTCAATTATGCCTGGTAATTATATTGATATTTATGCTAAGGCTAGTCGTACTAATAAAAAGGGTGAAATTGAATATTTAATTGGACCATTAGTATTGAATGCTCAAGTATTAGCTGTAAAAGATTCTAGTGGTAATAATGTTTTTGCTGATCATGAAAATAAATTAATGCCATCAATGTTTATTTTTGGTATGAAAACAGATATTAAAAATATTATATTTAAAGCTCAAAGATTAGCTAGTACTGAATATGCTGTAGAATTATTCCCTGTAGTAAATGGTAATTTTAATAAGAGTGATAATGAAACTTTACTTTCAATGAATGATATGCAAGATTTAATTGAAAATGCGACAGTTTCTGTTAGTAGTGGTGAATAATGGATGATTTATTTAGTCAAATAGACTTTGGATCGTTAGATGTATATTTAAAAAATGATGATGTAACAGATATTTCTTATACAAATAATGGTCAGTTATGGATTAAAACTTTATCTAAAGGAATTTACAGGGAAGAAAATAAAGATGTTACTAATGCTTTAATGGAAAAAATTGCTTTTCAATGTTCTAATATAATGGGTAAGAGTTTTAACTCGGCTAATCCTTTTCTAGATGCTGAAGGTGCTGAAATTCGTCTTAATTTTGTTCATGATTCAGTTGCTAAAAATGGTATTGCATGTGTTATTAGAAAAACTCCGGCTAAAATTCGTTTACAAAAAGAGAAAATTTTAGCAGATAATTATATTACTTTAGATATTCATGAATTTTTAATGCAAGCGATTAAGGGTCATTGCAATATTATCGTTTGTGGTGAAACTGGTTCTGGTAAAACAGAGTTTGTAAAATATCTGGCTTCAAAGATTCGTGAAAATGAAAAAATTATAACAGTAGAAGATACTTTGGAATTGCATTTAGATAAAATATTTCCAACTCGTGATATTGTTGCTATGAAAACTAATAATGTTGTTTCTTATAGTGATATTTTAGTTACTTGTATGCGTCAAAATCCTAAGTGGATTTTACTTTCTGAAGTTCGTAGTGCTGAAGCGGTTATGGCAGTACGTAACTCCATTTCTTCTGGGCATTATATTTTGTCAACAATTCATGCTGATAAAGCTCAGTCTATTCCTAACCGTATGTATAGTTTGCTTGAAACTAATCAAGATATTGATCAATTTTTAAAGTCAATTTATCGTTATATTCAACTTGGTATTTATATTAGGGCTTTTCAAGATCCTAAGACAAAAAGTTTTAAACGTGAAATTGCTGAAGTTACGGAATTTTATGTTGACGAAGACAATAATGCTGTATCTAATACTATATATAAAAAGTCTTCTAGTGGGAAAGTTGTTAAAAGAAGTCCTTCTAAGTATTTAGTTGATTATTTGGATGCTCAGGGTGTTACTTTAGATCCTAATGCTATTGTTCCAACTGAAGATACTGAAACTTTAAAAGTTGATAATAATGAACTTAAAAATGAAAATCAAGAAGAAGTATTATTTATGTAAATGAGGTGAAAGTATGCCACCAATAATTTTAGTTGTTATAACTTTAATTTTAATATATTTATTTATTAATTGGCAAAATGCTGGTAAGGGTGTTTATAATTCAATTGTAGAAGCTGTTGGTATTGCTTATGAAAAATATGCTCCTTATTCGTTTAAACAGATTCGTTCTAAAATTAAAGAATTGGGTCAAGAATATACAGTAAAACAATATACAACACAGGTATTGTTATATGCTGGTGGAGCGGCTTTAGTTTCTTACTTTTATTTTTATAATATTATTGTGAGTATTGTTTATGCTTTAGCTGCTGTTTGTGTTGTACCTTATTTATCATATCTTCGTACAAAAAGACTTTATAGTGAATTTGTTTTTGAACAAATTCAAACTTATACAACTAATACTATTATGGAATTTGCAACAACTCAATCTTTTGTAAAAGCAATTGAGGGTGTTTATGAATCTGGAGTTTTAGAAGATCCGGTTAAAAGCGATGTAAAAATTATGATTGATTTAGCATATAAAAATGGTTCGATTGAACAATCAATTGAATATTTTAATTCAAAATATGATTATTTTATTGTTAAAAATATGCATCAATTATTTTTACAAATAACTAATGAAGGTTCAAAAGATTCGGCTTTAGCTTTAGAAAATATGTCTTCAGATATTGATATGTTAGTTGAAGCTGTTTATCGTGATCGTATGGATCGTCAATTGTTTCATAAAAAATTTGTTCAATTTGGTTTAATTTTATATTGTTTAGTTGTTTTAGTAGAGTTTTTAATAGGAACTGAAAATTACATTACTTTAGTAAATACCAATATTTTTGTTAAGTTATTGCTTCATTTAATTATAATTGGTAATACATATTTCCTTCTAAATGGGGAAAAATATTATAATGAGAATGTAGGTGCAGAATAATGGAATTGTTAGTAGTTATCGGTATTCCTTTAATACTTGTTGTTATTTTAGTTGCCAATGGGGTATTAACTAATGAAGGTATTAATAATGAAATTGTTCCTATTTTCAAATTTTTAATGGAAAAAGATTATGGATTTTTACTAGAAGTGCGTTATGGAGCAGGTATTGATGTTAATGTTTTATTTGGTAAAAGATTAATGAATATGGCTTTAACTTTTGCAATGCTTTTGCTTATTTTGGCTCTTTTGGGTCAATTAACTTTAATATATGCGGGAGCAGCTTTAGTTTTAGCATATTTATCTTTTAAAGATCCTTATCGTAAATTAAAAAGTTATTATAAAAGAAATTTGAGTAATATTAATCAAATGTTGCCTTATTATTTGAAAAGTTTAGAAATATTGGTTCAGCATTATACTGTTCCTGTTGCTCTTGCTAAATCTGTTAATTCGGCACCATTTGTATTTCAAGAAGGTTTAAAAAGATTAATTAAACGAATTGATGAAGGTGATTCTTCAGTTGATCCTTATATGGAGTTTGCTAAAACTTATCCGGTAAGAGATTCAATGCGTATGATGCGTTTATTATATCGTCTTGGCTTAGGAGAACAAGATAAAAAGCATGAGCAAATGTTGTCATTCTCTAAAACTGTATCATCACTACAAAATAAGGCCAGAGAGCAAAGATATAAACAAAGACTTGATACTATGGAAAATCAAACTATGATAATGCTAGTAAGTACCGGTGGTGGAGCCTTACTATTAATGTTAATTGCTGCATTCTCAATGATAGGTTGATATTAATAAACAAATATGATATAATGAAGAAAATACGAGGAAGGAGGCACAAATAATGAAAGAATCAACAGGCGAAGTAAGTATGACAGTTGTAACTCTAGTAGCCATTGCTGTTATTGGAGGTATCCTTGCAACACAATGGGGAAATATTCAAAATTATATTACCGGTCTTTGGGGAGAAGCCGGAAATAGTACTAGAGGAGATAGATAATATCTATTGAATAAGAAGGGAGAATATTTATGAATATTATAGTTGCTAATAAAAATTCTTCTATCTTAAATAGTCTAGATATTGATATAATTAAAAGTTTGAATGGAGAATTTTCAATTGCCGAGATAGTTCAATTATTCTCCAATTTTTTCTTTGAAAAGATAATTATTGATATAACTGCTATTAAAGATATCGAAGATCAAAGCCAATTAAGTTATTTGACTATGAATATTGAGCCAAATAAAATAATATTATATGATAATATTCAAGATGAACAATTAATATATATGTTACAAACAAATGGTATATACAATATTGCTCATTCTAAGGAAGAAATAATAGAGTTATATAGTAACCCTAAAACTAGTCTATCAGGTATACCAAGTAATCAGTATAATGATAATACATATAATTTATCAAACTTATCTAAAGATGATGATATACCAAGAAAAAAACGTAATAGCTTTTTTGAGGATACTGAAGATGAGGGAATATATATTAAGAAAAATAATAATTCAAGACTAAATCCTACTAAAAGAATAATTGGATTTAAAAATGCCACATCTCATGCAGGAGCAACTAGTTTAATATATATGTTAGTAAAAGATCTAAAAGATTTAAATATGATAGGTATTGAATTAAAAAAACACGATTTCACCTTCTTTGGTAATAATAAATTAATAAGTGCAACATCAGAAAGCTTAACAAGTATAATTGAAAGAAATAGTGATAAAGATTTTATATTAATTGATTTAAATAATGAAGACGTAGAAGATATATGTGATGAAATAATATATCTTATGGAACCAAGTACTATAATGTTAAATAAAATGGTAACATTTAATAGTAATATATTAAATGAATTAAAAGATAAAAAAGTAGTACTTAATAAATCATTATTAAATAATTTTGATGTAAGAGTATTTAATAAAGAAGCAGAATTAGAAGTACTATATAATATTAAACCATTAAATGATAAAGTAGATAATAGTACTGTATTACGTGAATTTATGAGAATAATAATTAATTAAAATTGACAATTACTATAAAATAGTATATATTTATATTAAATGAAGGAGGAAAATATATGCAATGTACTTACTTAGATCCAATTATAAGCATTATTAAAACAGTATTAAATATTGTTAGATGGGCTATTCCAATTATATTAATAGTAATAGGAACATTCGATATGATGAAGGCGGTAATAGCTAGTAAGGAAGATGAAATTAAAGCTGCTCA
>OIYS01000959.1_pt1 | contig 16661 bp, 16 predicted proteins | sample 1588271 | NCBI WGS metagenome assembly OIYS01 (sample SAMN03283286) | human gut metagenome | biome: human-associated habitat; material: feces | host: Homo sapiens | place: Peru | collected 2012
TTCATCTTCAAGTTGTTTTACTGTTAATCTTTCATTTATTATTTTATTTAATAATTCTTTTTGTTTTTCATGTGACGGAACTTTTAATAAAGTTCTTGCATGTCTTTCAGAAATTTTTTCTGCTAAAATGGCTTCTTGAACAGATTCATCTAATGTTAATAACCTTAATTTATTTGATATCGCAGATTGAGATAAACCCATCTTTCTTGCTAATTCATCCTGAGTCATGTATCCTTTATCTAAAAGAGATTGATATGATTTTGCTTCTTCGATAGCTGTTAAATCTTTTCTTTGAATATTTTCGACGATTGCTACCTCTGCAGATGCGTTATCATCAAGATTAGATATTACGGCAGGAACTGATGCTAAACCTGCTAGTTTGGCAGCTTTAAATCTTCTTTCACCAGCGATAATTTCATATTTATCATTTTTTCTTCTTAATACAAGTGGTTGTATGATTCCATGTTGTTTAATTGAAGATGCTAAATCATTTAAAGAAGCATCATCAAAAGACAACCGTGGTTGAAAACGGTTTGGAATTATTTCCTCGATTGGAACTTGTAAAATTGTATTTTCTAAACTTGAATTATTCACTTCATATCAACCCTTTATTATTAATATAATAACTTATTTATTATTTTTTTTCAAGTTATTTTTTATCATTTTATTAATGGTTTTTTAATAATTTTTTCATATGGTCTAATTTCGTCTTTTGATGTGCTTTTTATTTTCTTAATTTTTATAATATTTCTATGTCCACAACTTGGCGATAATAAAAAGTTATTTATTTCTTCAATTTTTCCATTCATTTTTTGAATAGCATATAAACTTTTTTCTATTTCTTCGTTGTTACTTCCTTTCATAGCTATAAAATATCTATCTTGTCTTACTAAAGGCATGGCAAGTTCCGTTAAAACTGGCATGTTTGTTACTGCCCTAGCTGTTACTATATCATAATAATTTAATTTATCTTTACATAGAGATTCTACTCTTGCATTTATTATTTCCAAATTATTTAATGCTAGTTTTTCTTTAAGTTCTATTAAAAATTTTGTCTTTTTATTGTTGCTATCTAATAATGTTACGTTTAAATTTGGAAAAAATATTTTTAAAACCATACCTGGAAAACCTGCCCCGGTGCCAAAATCTAATAAATTTTCATAACTATTTAAATCTATTACTTTTGTAATTGTTAGGGAATCATAAAAATGTTTTAGATAAATATCATCTAGGTTTGTAATAGATGTTAGGTTTGTATGAGTGTTATACTCTATTAAAAATTTTGCATATATATCTAGTTTATTTAATATATCTTTATCTACTTTTAAGCCTAGTTCAGCTACTTTTTTTATAAATTCATCTATTTTCATTTTTTCCATATTCCTTTTTTAAATATATTGTTAAAACAGATATATCTACGGGATTAACCCCGCTGATTCTTGAAGCTTGAGCTATAGTTTTAGGTCTTATCTTTTTTAACTTTTGTCTTGCTTCACTAGCTAAATTTGATATTTTTTCATAATCTATATCATCAGGTATTTCTTTTTCTTCAAGTCGTACTAATTTTTCTACATCTTTGTATGCTTTTTTAATATATCCATCATATTTAGCATTTATCTCTACTTGTTCTTTTATTTCATCATCAAATTCTAATGCAATAAAATTACTTATGAAATTTAAATCAATTTCTGGTCTTTTTAATAATTCATAATAACTTAATCCTGTTAAAGGGATATTCTTGTTGTTGTCTATAAATATTTTTTGGTTATCCGTCGTTAAATGTAAAATATTATTTTGAAGATAAGTTGTTAATTCTTGAATCTTTCTTTCTTTTTCAAGTAGTCTTTCATATTGATCTTCATTAATTGTTCCAACTTCATGTGCGTAATGTCTTAATCTTAAATCTGCATTGTCATGTCTTAATATTAGACGAAATTCTGCACGAGATGTAAGCATTCGATATGGTTCAATAGTTCCTTTTGTTACTAAATCATCTATTAAAACACCGATATAAGCATCACTTCTTTTTAATATTAATGGTTCTTTGTTTTCTATTTTTAATACGGCATTTATACCTGCCATTATCCCTTGGCCAGCAGCTTCTTCATAGCCACTTGTACCATTTATTTGACCTGCTGTAAAGAGATTTTCTAAAACTTTATTTTCTAAATTTGGTTTTATTTGCAATGGATCAATTGCATCATATTCAATTGCATAGGCATATTTTGTTATTACAGCATTTTCTAATCCATGTAGGCTATGAACCATTTTTTCTTGAACATCTTCTGGCATACTTGTTGAAAAACCTTGTAAGTACCAATCATCATAATATAAACTTTCTGGTTCTAAAAATAGTTGATGACGTTCTTTATCTTTAAATCTTACAATTTTATCTTCGATTGATGGACAATATCTAGGCCCTACGCCAGTTGCATAACCACCATACATAGCAGATTTGCTTAAATTATCATTTATAATTTGGTGTGTTTTTTCATTGGTATAAAGTAAATAACATGATTTTTGATCTTCAATATTGTAACTTGCTTTGTAGTCATTTGAAAATGTCCATAATCTATTGTCACCTTTTTCTTCTTGCATAACAGAAAAATCTATGGAATCTTTCTTTATTCTTTGTGGTGTACCTGTTTTTAATCTAATTATTTTTAACCCATATTCTTTTAATTTTGTTGATAAATAATTACTTCTTCTTTCTCCATGTGGTCCACCTGGGGTATTTTTGCTACCTACGAGTATATTTCCACATAAATATGTACCTGTTGTTAAAATAACAGTTTTACTTTCAATTCTTTCGTTGTTTTCTGTAATTATTCCTTTAACTACATTATTTTCTATTATTAAATCTTCAACTAATGCTTCTTTTATTGTCAAGTTAGGCATATTTTGTAAATATTCTTGCATCTTTTTGGGATATGTTACTTTATCAGCTTGAGCACGAAGACTTCTTACTGCTGGCCCTTTAGAATTATTAAGCATTTTAATTTGAATGTGAGATAAATCGGCGATGCGTCCCATTAAACCTCCGAGAGCATCTACTTCTCGCACTATTATACCTTTAGCTGTTCCTCCGATTGAGGGATTACATGGCATATCTCCGATATTTTTTATATTTCCAGTTATAAGTAATGTCTTTTTTCCTAATTTGGCAGATATGTGACTAGCTTCAATTCCAGCATGGCCTCCACCTACTACTATAACATCATACATTTAAATCACCTACTTTCCTAAACAAAAATTACTAAATATTTTGTCTACTAATTCGCCTTCATAACTATCTCCCATAATTTCTCCAAGATAGTCCCAAGCACTTTTTAAATCTATTTCAATCATATCTACAGAAAAACCAGCATCCAAATTATATTGAGCATTTTTTAATGCTTCATGAGCTTTGTTAACTAAATCTATCTCTCTTAAATTGCATAAATAACTCATATCTTTATTTACAATGCTTTTTAAATCAAGTTTTTCTATTATTCTTTCTTTTAATTTGTCTAACCCACTTATTTCAATGGTATTACCATATATAACATCTTTTATATTATTTGGTAATATTAATCTTTGTTCAAGATCCATTTTATTGACAAAAACAATTAATTTTTCATTATTATATTTTTCTAACATTAATTTTTCTTCTTCACTAATTCTTTCATTATTATTTAAAACAAATAAAATTATATCTGCGGCATCAGCAGTTTTTTTACTCTTATCTACCCCGATTTTTTCAACAATATCTTCGGTTTCTCTGATTCCTGCGGTATCAATTAAATTTATAGCAACGCCATTTAATGTAATTGTTCCTTCGACGATATCACGAGTTGTTCCTGGAATATTTGTTACAATTGCTTTTTCTTCATCAAGTAAAGCATTTAAAATACTACTTTTTCCTACGTTTGGTTTACCAATTATGGCTACATTTACACCATTTTTTATTAATCTACCACTTTTGGCACCGGAAACAAGTTTTTCTAGTTCATTATTTATTTCATCTAAATATCCGTGCATTAAATCTTCGGTTACTTCAAGTTCATCAGTATATTCTGGATAATCTATATTTACTTCAATATTTGCAAGTATTTTAGCTATTTTTTCTCGTAAGTTACTAATTTGTTTTGTTAATTTTCCATCAACATTATTGATTGCTAGTGTTCTTGCTGCATCAGTTTTAGCAATAATTAAATCATTTACAGATTCAGCTTCAAGAAGATTAATTCTGCCATTTAAATATGCTCTTTTTGTAAATTCTCCTGGTTCTGCTAATCTACATCCATTTGCAAGTAATATTTCCATTATTTTTTTAGTAGTATTAACTCCGCCATGGCAATTAATTTCAATTGTATCTTCAGTTGTATATGTTTTTGGTCCACGCATTAACATTACTAAAACTTCATCAATTATTTCATTTTGATATTTAATGTGTCCATAATGTATTGTGTGGCTTTGAGCATTTTTTAAGTCAGGATCAAATATACTGTCAACAATGTTGATAGTTTCAGGTCCAGTTACACGTACGATAGATATCGCCCCGATACCCATAGATGTTGATATAGCACAAATTGTATCTTCCATAAAAAAATACTCCCTTTCATCGGAAGTATTATAACACACATTCACACAAAATTAAAGATTTATGTAATTGGGTCATTTTTTTGATAACTTTATTGGGCTTGCTTATAATCTTTTCTTCATATGAATTATTAGCGTTTATATAAGTAAAAACTACTAGAACTATTGCTATAACTAATATTATCATTTACATCATTTTTCTTTTATTTTTCATAGACTTACTCCTTATTATTCGTTATTCTATATCATTAAGAATTTTATCATAAAAAAATTTTTGCTACGTATATTAAGCCATTTTGTCTTAAAAATTAATAAGCTATTTTGGAATATGTTATCTTTTTAAAGAGGCTGTATAATGAATATATTAAAAGAACTCCGTGAAGATAAAGATATAATACAAAATGATATAGCTAAAGTTTTAGGTATTACACAAACAGGTTATTCTAAATATGAAGTAGAAACTAATGATATATCTACCGATGTATTAAAAAAATTAGCTAAATTTTATAATACTTCAATTGATTATTTATTATACCTTACTGATGAAAGAAAACCATATCCTAAATCCATTGTTGATATAGAAAAAACAAGTTCAAAATAATTAATAAGAACTTGTTTTAATTTGTAACTTTACTATTTAATGAATCAGCATAACCTATTAGCTTTAGTTGATCTTCTGTTGCTAAATAGATGAATTTATCTAACAATTCCTTTTCTTTATCATTTAGATTTCTATTCATAAACTTAATTGGTGTATCATCATCTGTTAATCCTAGTAAATAATCAGTACTAGTTTCTAAATACTTTGCTAATTTTATTAATATTGTTGCACTTGGATAGCCAATACCCGATTCATACATACTTATGGATTCTTGAGTAACTCCGACTGCTAATGCAACATTTAATTGATTTTTATGTCTTTTTTCTCTGATTATACGTAAATTTTCCATTTTACTTATTCCTTTCGTAAATAATTTTATAATATTAATTTATATTAGAAATAAGTATATATTATATTTATGATAAATTTAATTTATACAGATAATAATTTAATTTTATTTTTATGTTTGTTCTTTTAAAAATACACATTTACACAAAATTCCTGTTGTTTTTGGCTATTTTTATTCATTTTTCCAAAATTTATTCAATTAAAAACCACTAATTAAAGTGGTTTAATAACGATATGTCTGTTTGGTTCTTCCCCTTCACTTTCGGTTTTTACACCTTTAAAGTCTGTTAAAGCACTATGTATTATTCTTCTTTCATATGAAGTCATATTATCAAGTGCTACAGGAATGTTTGTACTCACTACTTCTTTAGCAGTTTTTTTAGCTAATCTTTCTAGTCTTTTTATATTTTTTTCTTTGTAATTTGATACATCTAGATTAAATTTATAATATATTCCCGTTGTGTTTTGAATATATTGTTTTGCTAATGTTTCTAGGGCTTTTAATGTAGCACCTTCCTTACCTATTAAAATATAATCTTTATTTGAATACATTCTAATAGTTACACGATCATCTTTGTTACTCATTTCCATGGTTACTTCAAGTCCCATGTTTTCTACGACTTTTCTTAAAAATTCTTTTATTTCATTGTTGATATCTGTTTTTAAGTATGCTGTTACTTCATAGATTGTACCTTGAAAAAGTTTTCCCTTTTTAACTGTGCTTGTATAAAGAAATTCTTCTTTTGATAAATTGTTTTCTTCCATTAATGCACTTAACGCTAGTTCAACATCTTTTCCCTCTTTAATTATCTTTTCCATACTTCATACCTTCTTTCTTAACTAATTTATCTTTAATTTTATCTTTTTTATTTTTATCTTGTTTTTTATTAGTTAAGTCTTTATTATTAACTTTATTTATAATAATATTTTGAATCGCTATAAATGCGTATGTTACTATCCAGTAGAATGCTAGTGCTGTTGGTAATGTTAATGACGCATATGTAATAACTACGAGCATAACATATAACATTATTTTCATTTGTTTTGCTGCTTCTGGAGATTGTGATCCCGCTTGAGACATTGTTTGTCTAAATGAAAAGTATGTTGATACTGCAATTAAAACTAGAAGTAATAAATATAGATAATTACCGGTTTTAATACCAACAAGTGGTGTCATACCTAAATTAAATGTTAATAATGATTCTTCATATATTGCTGGTGTTCTATAAATTGCTTGTAAGAATGCAAAGAATAGTGGTAATTGGATAAATGCCATGAGACACCCTACCATTGGATTTACCTTATATTTTTTATAAACCATTATTGTTTCTTGACTTTTAGCCATTAATGATTCATTATCTGTTCTATTACGATATTTTCTTTCTATTTTTTCTATTTCAGGTTGAGCTTTTTTCATATTCATTGTTTGATTTGTACTTTTAATTGTAAATGGTAATAATACTAATCTTATAGCTAAACCTATTAATATTAATGATATACCTAGATTACCTACGAGATTACCTAAAACTAATATTAAATATGCTAAAGGTTTAACAAATAAAAATTCCCATAATCCAGTTGATTCATTTGATGTTATTTTAAAATCTTCGCAAGCTGGTAAATCTTCAAAATCAATATTTAATTGATCACTATATTCTTTATATATATTATATAGTTCACTATCTTTTTCTGGTAAACACAAAATATCTTTTTCAAGCATTTGACCTGTTTCTTCATATGTAACTATTTTTTTATCTTTATCTTGTATATATTTGCTATTTCCACATCCACTAGTAAGTAATAATACAAATACTAATAGAATTGCCATTATCTTTTTTTTCATGAAATTCCTTTCTTTAGTGTATTTATTAAATCTTTTTCTAAATCACTATATGAAGCATTATTTGCTTCTCTTTTAATCATTATAATATAATTATGATTATTTTTAAAGAGAAATCTATTATTATCCACAATATTTCTAAATTGTCGTTTAAATTTATTTCTAACTACGGCATTGCCTAGTTTTTTTCCAACAGCTATACCAAAGTTAGGTTTTGGATATTCTTTTTCTTTTGAAAATATAAATACGTATTTTCCTTTTATTTTTGTACCTTTATTTATAATCTCATTAAATTCTTCATGAGATTTTACCATTTCATATCTTTTCATAATGATTTTTTCTAAAAAAAACCACGTTAAAGTGGTTTTTATTTACATAAAACTTTACGTCCTTTTCTACGACGATTCTTTAATATATCAGTTTCTTTACGAGCAAAAAATCCATGTTTTTTAGCTGCTTTTCTTTTATTTGGTTGATATGTTCTTTTCATAATACAATTTCTCCTTTTCTTTAATAGCGTTATTATTATAATATTAAAGATGGGAATAAGTCAAGAAAAATCGTGTTTTGATTATTGTTATGTGTCAAATTATTTGTTTTTTAAATAATAATCTTGATGAAGTTGATGAGTAAAGGTTATTCCTGGCATAGTTCTTACTAGTTTTTGTTCTTTTCTAATAATTCTTAAATTTCTATTTATTTCTTTTGTATTTGTTACTGGACTCATACTTTCAAATGGAATTTTTTCTAAAGAAAGTTCTTGAAGTAATAATGTATGTAATTTATGAGACATAGCACTTTTTTCTAAAAATTCATCTTTTATTTTTTGTGAAACATTACCATCGCATGATAGATAAATGTCATTTATAATAGAAATATTTTTATATTCATTAAAATTGTATAAAATTCTAATTAATCTACACAATATGTATTCATCACTACATGGTGGTTTTACTAATCCTTGCATCTCATATGAATCATTATTTGAAAATTCATCAAAACTAATAAATTTTGTAGTGTTTAAATTTGTTAATAATCTATCTATAATATGGTATATATTGTATAGAGCTATTTGATAATAAAGATCATTTTCTATAAGTGATTCTCTTTCTTTTATACTTATATAATCTTTTGTAACTGCAAATTCAAGTTCTATAAGTGAATTTAAATAATCGAATAATTCAGTTGTAAAATTATTTTTATTTGCTAATAATATTTGTTTTAATTCTTCTTTTCTTTCTAAAATATTTGCCATACCAAAACTTCCCTTCAAATTAATAGATATTTTATCATAATTTTTATAATTATGCCACTATTTTAGGAAGGTTATATATAAATGTAAATTTATAATAATTCGTTTTAAGACTTTTATTGTAGTCATACATTTTAGAAAATTTAGTGTTATACTCTATTCCATCTTTTAGTATATATAATATAATGTTTACCCATTCTGGATTATCTTTATAATAATTGCTTTTTATATAATAGTCTTTTACTTCGTTATAATCGTATTCTAAAATAATTTGATCATATATTATTAATTCATCAGAAATGGAAATTATTCCAAATGTAGAAACTTTACCTTTACCCATGAAAAGGTTCACTGCTCCGGAGTTTACAAATAACCTATTTTTGTAATTTGCTTCAAAACATCTGTGAGTGTGAGCAAACAAATAAATATCAGCATCGTAGTCATCAATTAATTGATCAAATTTTTCGTATGATGTTTTAGTTATTATATCCCTACTTTTATATGGACTTCCATGAGATAGACATATTCTTTTATTAGCTATTTCAATAGTTTTTGATGTTGGTAAGTTGTTTAAAAATTCTAAATTTTCTTTCGGTAAATTTTGATAAGTATAATAAAATGAATAAAATTTTTCGGTTATTTCATTACTAGATGAGGAAATTTTTAATATTGATTCTTCTCTATTACCTAGAATTATTTCTGAATCTAGGCTTTTTAATGTATCTATTATTTTGTTATCGTCTGGACCATCTGTTAAAAAATCACCGCAGATTAAAAATTTGGATATGTTTTTATCCTTTAAATAATCTAAAGCTTTATTAAGTAAAAATAAATTACCATGAATATCATTTAAAACTGCTATTTTCTCCATTTTACATCTTTATTATTATATCATACTTTTTTGTTAATAACTAGCCATTTTTGTGGATTGTGGATAAAATGTTGATAACTAGTAAAATTTATCCACAGAATTAACAACATTTTATCAAAATTTGCGGTGTTGATAGAATGGGGATAAGTTGGTTGTGAACAAAATTTTGTTGATAGTGTTGATAACTTGTTAGAATATGCATAAATTCTAGGTTTTTGATGTTGATAATTTTGGGGATTATAAAAAAGTTATCAAAATTGTAAATTTAGTCTTTTATTTTTGTTCAAAATGGGTTAAAATTTAGTTAGGAAATTTAGTTAGCGGGGTGAGGTTTTGAAAACTGATGAGCTTTTTTTACGTTTTTTAAATGACATTCAGACACAAGTAAGTGAAACAGCATATACAATATGGTTTTCAAAATTAGAACTCTTGTCGATTGTCAACAATGTAGTAACAATAAAAGTACCAATGGAAGTACATAAACAAATGCTCGGTGAAACCTATAAAGATATTATAGATAATGCCTTTTTTGCAATGACTGGGATTAATTATACATTTAAATTTATTACTGAAGATGAAGTAGAAAACTTTATTCAACCAGTTGTACCAGAAGAAGTAATGGAAAAAGAAATAGAATGGACTACAAATTTAAATCCTAAATTTACTTTTGATAATTATGTTGTAGGAAATTCAAATAGATTAGCATTCGTTGCTGCTAGAGCTGTTGCAGAAGCCCCTGGAACAATACATAATCCGTTATTTATTTATGGACGAAGTGGAATAGGGAAAACACATTTAATGCAAGCAATTGGTAATTATATTAAGGATCATTCTAAACTTAAAGTATTATATACAACAAGTAATGAGTTTAGAGATGAATTTACTGGTATTGCCACAAGTAGTAATAAGATGGGATATGCTAATGATTTTAAAGATAAATATCGAAATGTTGATGTGTTAATAATTGATGATATACAGTTTTTAGTAGAAGCAGAAAAAACCCAACAAGAGTTCTTTCATACATTTAATGCACTTCATCAAGCCAATAAACAAATTATTATAAGTAGTGATAAGAGTCCAGATGACCTAAAAAAAATAGAAGAAAGATTAAGAAGTAGATTTATGTGGGGATTACCAGTAGATATTTATCCACCAGATTTTAATCTTCGATGTGATATAATAAGGTCGAAGGTAAAAAATACTAGTATTGAAGATAAATTAAATGATGATGTAATAGAATATATTGCAAATTCGTGTGTTAATGATGTTAGGCACATCGAAGGAACTATAAACAGGTTGCTAGCTTACACGGCAATGATGGTTCCTGATAAAATTACTTTGGATTTTGCTAATGAAGCTCTTAATGATTATGTTAATACTAACATATTTATCAACAATTCGATTGGCTCAATTCAAAATGCTGTGGCGGAATACTTTAAAATATCGGTTGATGATTTAAAAAGTAAGCGAAGAACTAATACAGTAGTTAAACCAAGGCATATAGCAATGTACTTATGTAGGGTTGAAACAGATGAAAATTTACAGAAAATAGGGTTAGAATTCGGGGGTAGAGATCATTCTACAGTATCTACAGCATGTGATAAGATAAAAGAAGAGTTAGAAACAAATCCAAATTTAAATAACATGCTAAAAGAAATAAAATCAAAGTTACAATAATGTTGATAAGTTGGGTATAAATTTGATATATTTTATAAGAAAAAATAAGGTATTTTAAAAGTTATCCACGTTATTAACGCTATTAATAAATATAATAATATAAACTTAAAAGAAAGAAGGAATAAAAAATGAAATGGACAATTGAAAAAAATGTTATTTTAGAAGCATTAAATAATGTTACTAAAGCTTTAAGTCAAAGAACAACTATTCCAGTATTAAATGGTATTGTTTTTGATGTAAATGAAAATGGTATGGAATTACTTGCAAGTGATTCAGAATTAACAATTAAAGTATTAATTCCTCATGAAAATATTAAAATGCTTGAAGGAAAAGGAAGAGTTATTATTCAAAGTAAATACTTTGTTGATATGATTAGAAAAATGCCTAGTGATGTAATTGATTTTGAAGTTGAAGATAATTTAAAAATAAAAATTAGTACACCTAATAATCAATATAGATTAAATTGTTATAATCCAAGTGATTATCCAAATATTGGGTTAGATAAAAGTGGAGATGTAATTAATGTATCTTCTGAAAAGTTAAGAGAACTTATAAATCAAACTTCATATGCGTTGTCAACTCAAGAAGTAAGACCACTTCTTACAGGTATTAACTTTAAAATAAATGGAGATATTTTAGAATGTATTTGTACAGATTCTTATAGATTATCAAAGAAAAATATTAAATTAGATACACCATGTGGAAAACAAGTTAATATTGTTATACCTGGTAGAAGTATTACAGAACTTGAAAAAATACTTGTAGATGATGAAATAGTTGAAATATATGTATTTACTAATAAAATATTATTTGTATATAAAAATATCTTTATTCAAAGTAATTTGTTAAGTGGAACATATCCAGAAACTAGTCATTTTATACCAAATGATTTTGCTTATATGATTAATTTAAATATGAAAGAATTTTATGATGCTGTTGATAGAGCTTCATTGCTTGCTCAAAATAAAGATAAGAATATTATAAAAATGCACATTCAAGATAAGGATATGGTTATTACATCAACGAGTAATGAATTAGGAAATGCTGAAGAAAAATTACATATTGATTGTAATAATAAAGAAAAAATTGAAATATCTTTTTCTAGTAAGTTTATGATGGATGCCTTAAAGGTTATAAAGGAAGAAAATATCTTGTTACTTCTTAATACAGATGATAAACCAATATTAATAAAACCAGTGGTAGATGAAACATTAACAGAGTTGATTTTACCTATAAAAACATACTAATTTTAAGAAAAATTGAACAAATTGAACTTTGTTCTTTTTTTTCGACAAATTTTTTAAAAACTTTGTGCTATTATAGCCCATTAAGAAAGGAGGATATTATGTTTAGAATTAGTAATAATACCCTTTTTATAGAGTTTAATGGCTATGAAACAGTAGTTAAAGAAATTGATACTGATTATAATTTTGCGGGTAATTTAATTAATTCAATTTTAAATATGAGTTGTATATATTATGGAAGTTCTTTAAAAGGAAGAATAAAGGGTAGTAAAAGTATTTTAGGTGGAAGTTATAAATTGCCAATTATGATTAGTGAAAAAAATAATATTATATTCTTTCCCATTAAAGATCAAAAGAATTATACTTGGATTAATTTTAATAATGTAAAGAGTTTTGAAAAGATGGATAATGGTATAAATGTGGTATTTAAAAACGAATTAAAGAAGTTTTTTAATGTAAGTTATACAATATTTAATAATCAATTATTAAAATCTAGTAGATTGTGGTTAGTTTATTTAACAAGAGGGTAAATTTTTGTAAATTTTTCTTTTATTAGGGTATTTTTTATGGTATAATTATTATGTGTATAGGTATACCAAAATGCCTTAAATTTTTATTATAGGACAATAGAGGGGGTAATTTAATGAAAATAGATAGTTTATCACTAATGAATTTTAGAAATTATGAATCATTAAATATCTCATTTGGAAATTTAAACATTATATATGGGTTAAATGGAAGTGGTAAAACTAACATAATAGAAGCTATATATATGCTTGCACTAACTAAATCATTTAGAATAAATAATGAAAAAGTATTGATTAAGAAAGGAAAAATTAAAAGTAAAATTAAAGGAAATGTTTTTAAAATAAATGATGAAAATGAGTTTGGAGTAGAAATTAGTAATGAAGGGAAAATAGTTACAATTAATGGGGAAAAACAAGATAAAATAAGTGATTATGTATCAAGAATAAATGTTATTTTGTTTAATCCGAGTGATACGAGATTAATAGATGATGCTCCTTGTGAAAGAAGAAAAATGCTTAATATTGAAATAAGTCAAATATATAAAGAGTATTTAATTATTTTGGCTAATTATCAAAAGATTTTAAAACAGCGTAATTTTTACTTAAGAGGTATGTATGTTAATGGTAATTATACTAGTACATATTTGGATATTCTTACTAAAAAGTTGATTGAATATGGGAAAAGTATTTGTAAGTATAGAGAAAATTTTATAGAAAATATAAATAAGTATATTACAAGTAATTATGAGAAAATATTTGGTAGTGGAACTTTAAAAATAAGATATGTATCAACATTTAAAAATAAAGATGAAGATGCTTTGTTTAAAAGATATCAAGAAAATTATCAAAAAGAACTTGGGATTGGTAAGACTTTAGAGGGAATTCATCATGATGATATTGTATTTGTTTTAGATAATAATAATTTGAAAGAATGGGGAAGTGAAGGGCAAAGAAAGAATGCTATTATTTCCTTTAAGTTAGCAGAGATTAATGTTATTAATGATATAAAGGGTTACTATCCAATACTTATTTTAGATGATTTGTTTAGTGAGTTAGATAAGGAAAAGATTACTAATTTGTTGGGGATGCTTGATAGAGATATTCAGACATTTATTACAACTACGGATATTAAAAATGTTAGTAAAAAAGTAATCAAAGATGCTAAAAAATTTAAAGTAATTAATGGTATATTAGAGGAGGAGTAAAAAATGAAAGAAACACATTATACTGATAGTGATATACAGGTTTTGGAAGGACTTGAAGCAGTTAGAAAAAGACCTGGTATGTATATAGGATCAACTGGTGAGCGAGGTTTACATCATTTAGTTTGGGAAATTGTGGATAATGCAGTTGATGAAGCTTTAGCTGGTTTTTGTGATGATATTGAGGTTATGATTAATAAAGGCGATATTATTGAAATAAGAGATGATGGTAGAGGTATACCAACAGGTATTAATGCTAAAACTGGGTTATCAACAGTTGAAACAATATTTACTGTACTTCATGCTGGTGGTAAATTTGGTGGTGAAGGTTATAAAGTTTCTGGGGGACTTCATGGTGTTGGGGCCAGTGTTGTTAATGCTTTATCTAAATGGCTTGAAGTTAAGATTTATCGTGATGGGAATGTATACTATCAAAGATTTGAAAATGGTGGACATCCAGTTGAACCATTAAAAATTATTGATACTTGTGATATTGAAAGAACAGGTAGTGCGGTTAGATTTAAACCAGATGAAGAAATATTTACGGAAACAACTGTTTATAACTATGATACTTTATATAAAAGATTACAAGAAATCGCCTTTTTAAATAAGGGATTAAGAATTAATTTATATGATTTAAGAGAAACTGTAGAAAAACATGATACTTTCCTTTATAATGGAGGGATTATTGAATATGTTGAAATGCTTAATAAGAGTAAGACTCCGATTCATGATGATATAATTTATATGGATGGTTCTGAAAATGGTATTGAAGTTGAAGTTGCTTGTCAATATAATGAAACTTATTCACCAAGTATTTATTCATTTACTAATAATATTAATACTTATGAAGGTGGTACTCATGAAGATGGAGTTAAAGCTGCCTTAACTAAAGTTATCAATAGTTATGCTAAAAATGCAAAGATTTTAAAAGAAAATGATGCTGCTTTAATTGGGGAAGATTGTCGCGAAGGTTTAACAATGATTATTTCTTGTAAACATCCAGATCCTCAATTTGAAGGACAAACTAAGACTAAGTTAGGTAATAGTGAAGTTAGAAAAATAGCAAGTGATGTATTTTCACAAGGTTTCGAAAGATTTTTAATGGAAAATCCTAATGAAGCTAGAACAATTGTGGAAAAATGTATTAGTGCATCTCGTGGTAGAATAGCTGCGAAGAAGGCAAGAGAAGCAACAAGAAGAAAAAGTGATTTAGATATAGTTAACTTTGGTGGAAAACTTGTTGATTGTAAAGAAAAAGACCCAAGTGTTTGTGAAATATTCCTTGTCGAAGGGGATAGTGCCGGTGGTTCTGCAATTAAGGGAAGAAATAGTATGACACAAGCTATACTTCCTTTGAAAGGTAAAGTATTAAATGTTGAAAAAGCAAGACTTGATAGAGCTTTGAGTAATGATGAGATTAAAACAATTATTACGGCTTTTGGTACTGGAATTGGACAAGAATTTGATTTAAGTAAAATGAGATATCATAAAGTTATTATCATGAGTGATGCCGATGTCGATGGTTCTCACATTAGAGTATTGTTATTAACATTATTTTATCGTTTCTTTAAACCAATTGTAGAAGCAGGTTATGTTTATGCTGCTCAACCACCTTTATATTGTATTAAACATGGACAAACTATTAAATATGTTTTAAATGATGAAGAAAGAGATGAATATATCAAAACATTAAATGAAAAAAATGTTAGATATGATATAGCAAGAATGAAAGGTTTAGGGGAAATGGATGCTGAAGAATTAAATGAAACCACTATGGATATAGATCATAGAATTCTTCGTAAAATAACTGTTGATGATGCTATTAGTGCTGATGCAGCATTTAGTAAATTAATGGGTGAAGAAGTTGAACCTAGACGTAAGTTTATTGAAGAAAATGCAACTTATGCAAAGAATTTGGATTTTTAGGAGGTTAATATGGATCATAGTAGAGATAGATTACAAGAAAATAATATTGTAAGTGAAATTGAATCATCTTTTATTGAATATTCAATGAGCGTTATTATTTCCAGAGCTTTACCAGATTTAAGGGATGGTTTAAAGCCAGTTCATAGAAGAATTATTTATGATATGTTGGAAAATGGTTTGACACCAGATAAAAAACATCGTAAGAGTGCGACGATAGTTGGGGATGTTATGGGGAAATATCACCCTCATGGAGACTCATCAATTTATGAAGCTATGGTAAGAATGGCTCAAGATTTTAACTATCGTTATTTACTTGTTGATGGACATGGTAACTTTGGTAATATTGAATATCCTAGAGCAGCTGCTTATCGTTATACTGAAAGTAAGTTAGCAAAGATATCAATGGAACTTTTAAGAGATATCAACAAAAATACGGTTAATTTTGTACCAAATTATGATGAATCAACTGAAGAACCTGAAGTTTTACCTTCAAGATTTCCAAATATTTTAGTTAATGGAACAATGGGGATTGCTGTTGGTATGGCAACAAATATTCCTCCACATAATTTAGGTGAAGTTATTGATGGAT
>OIYS01000965.1_pt1 | contig 16565 bp, 14 predicted proteins | sample 1588271 | NCBI WGS metagenome assembly OIYS01 (sample SAMN03283286) | human gut metagenome | biome: human-associated habitat; material: feces | host: Homo sapiens | place: Peru | collected 2012
CTCATCCGGTAGAGCGCCACCTTGCCAAGGTGGAGGTAGCGAGTTCGAGCCTCGTAATCCGCTCCACGGGACGCTTAAAAGGCTTTAAGCGTCCCTATTTTTTAAAGTTAATACGGCACCATAGCCAAGCGGTAAGGCAGAGGTCTGCAAAACCTCCATTCCCCGGTCCGATTCCGGGTGGTGCCTCCAAAAATCCCGTCCACTTAAGTGGGCGGGATTTTTTACTTATTACTTATTCACTCTTACTTCAAATGATCGGTAACGGGATTTTTTTGAGAGGTAATAAGTGCGGCGTCGGCTTCGCCGCTGAATTAACAGAATTCGGTACAAATACAGATTATTAACAGATTCATTCGTTATATTAAAAGCATTTATTCTCCGGCACAGTGGGCGCTGCGCATTCATAAAAAAGCGCTTGAACTTATGTTAAGTGCTTTTTCGGTTGCGGTATAATACTGTCTCTTTACCAATAATAATTTTTATGATATAATTTATCGGTAAAGACAATGTAAGATGTCATTTTGCGTTATAAATCATCTGAATTCAACACAAATCGCCGACTGTGTTGTTCAGTGCGCCTTTATTTTATGGTATTATAAAGCCATCAAATAAAGGAGGCAAAAAGCCATGAACACAGATAAAATTTATGCGGAACAACTCGCCAATGAATACGCGCCCAAGGACACCTCAAAGGTCGTTGCCCTCCGCAAGCTCGACCTAAAAGCAAAGCGCCCCGCAAACATTTTCACCTATACGCTCGGTGTGATCTCCGCCCTTGTTTTCGGCACTGGGATGTGCCTTACTATGGGTCAGATAGGCAGCGCTACGGTCGGCTCTTTTGTCTTGGGCATTATCATCGGTATTGTCGGCATGGTCGGTATGGGCGTTAACTATCCGATTTATAGGCACATTCTTGAAAAAGGCAAGAAAAAACATGCCTTTGAAATTATTGAACTCGCCAAAGAGATCAGCGAGAAATAAGCCGTGAAAAAGGCGCTTGTGATTTTAAATAAATTCCTACGCCCGCCCAAATGGGTGCTGTTTTCGGTGCCGCCCATTGTTTTTGCAGCTCTTATTTATATTTTCATAACAAGGCAAAATAACAGTGCGGCGGCATACCCGATTTATGTACTGTCGGCATACTGTCTGACCATTATTACACTGCCGTTACCAAGACTGATACGGAATGTAAGGTTAAGCGTTATGCGGCAGATAAACGGTACGGCGTTCGGCGGCAGATATGTAAACGACCTTGCGTTTCGGGGCAGCGTCGGTATCTTTCAAGGGATGACAGTAAATTTTATTTATGTGCTGTTCCGCGTCGTTGTGGGGATTCGGTATGCGTCGGTTTGGTTTATTTCCATGGCGGTTTATTATTTGGTGCTGGGCGTTCTTCGCCTCCTGTTGATTTTGAGCTATTATCACAGAACCGAAATTGACGGGCTGCGCTGCTACCGTCGGACGGCGCGGCTGCTGCTTTTGCTCAACATCCCTATGGGCGGCATTATTATACTCATGATACTGACAAACTCCGGTTATTCTTACCCGGGCTATGTTATATACCTTTCGGCAATGTACACTTTTTATACGGTGATAGATTCGGCTATTAATCTTGTAAGGTTTCGCAGGCTTGGCAGCCCTATATTGTCCGCGGCAAAGGTACTGAATTTTATTGCCGCCTTAATGTCGGTTCTCGGTTTGCAAACGGCGATGATTGCGCAGTTCGGGACGGAAGACGACCGTTTTCATAAACTTATAAATACCGTTACCGGCGGAACGGTTTGGTTCTCGGTAATTTTTATCGCCGCTTATATGCTGCACCGTGGCAAAATATTAAAAATGAGGTGAAACCCATTGAACAAATCCAAAAGTAAATATTTTGCTACTGCCGCCCGTATGGACGAGGCGTTTTTGGAATTAATCGAGAAAAAGGATTTTGCCTATATCACGGTAAAAGAAATCTGTGAAAGGGCAGGGGTCAACCGTTCCACTTTTTATTTGCATTATGAAACGGTCGGAGACCTTTCGACGGAAAGCGCACAGCATATTATAGATGATTTTGCGGCATTTATGCCGCATGATACCGTCGAATTTCTTGAAAGGCTCCAATGCCGTCCGTTGGAAGAGCTTTATCTTATCACTCCTGAGTATCTGACTCCGTATTTGACATACATTAAAGAGCATCGGCGTATTTTCAGGGCTACCGTAGAGCGGGCGTCGGTTTTAAGGATGAATGACGCTTACGGGGCATTGAACCGTCATGTTTTTATACCGATTTTAAACAGGTTTCAGGTGCCGGAAGAGGATAGGAAGTATGTTATGCAATTCCATATCAGCGGTCTTATGGCAATTATCAATGAATGGCTGAAAGAAGACTGCAAGGACAGTATAGAGCATATTATTTCTGTTATGCAGCAGTGTATCAGGCAGAAATAAAAAACCAAGGGCGAGTGAATATCGGTTACGATTATTGAGAACGCACATAATTTACAGACTAATTATCCGCTTTTGCACTTGATCTTGCAAAACAGCTTGAAATATGGTATATTAGTTACAGCGATATACGCCGAGATGCATTTTTGGGATTCGGATATGAATAAAACTGAGTTTGTTGCCTCGGTCGCAGAAGCCGCGGACACAAGCAGGAAATACGGAGGGCTGCCGCAGGGCGGCTTTTCAACAGCATTTCAGTTAGCATATCCTAACCGACTGGGGATGATAAAAATGACTCTCAGAGAGCTGAAGGGCTATAAAAGAGACACATTACTCGGAGCGCTCGGAGCGTTTTTGATGCTTGCGGGAGATTTGTGTCTGAGCATGATTCCGGCAAGTCAGGGCGACAGCGGCCTTTTTGCCCGTGAAGGATATCTTAACGGTTCGTGGCAGCAATGGAGGCTGCCCTTGCTGATTGCTACAGGGCTTTGCGGCATGGCGCTCGGCTTTTTCACGGTGCGCGTTTCCTACCGTAAGATACAGCCGCAGTACCGCAAAACCCGAACGGCGGTTCTTGCGGGCGGAGTAATTTACATAGCCGCAGCCGGGGCTTTGCACCTTTTTATCGGCAGTCTTGCAGACTGGACGACCGTGCTTTCCCCGCTTCTCGGGCGGGATGAAACGGCGGCGCTGATACAATCGTAATATGCCCGACTTATGCCTGCAATGCTCATTGCCTATGCGGGCATGATACTGCTTATTCTCGTAAGCGCCTTTGCGGTGCTGACGAAAAAGACCGTTCTGCCGCGGGGAATGTTTGCGGTTCATATGATCGTTTTTCAGATCGTATTCGTGTTGATTCCTGATATTCGGCAGGCATTTGGCGCAGATATTTCTACATGGGATTTTGTTTTGAGCCAGGGTTCGGGCAACGCGGCGTTGTGCATATGGATGCTTGCGAATGCCGTTTGGGCAGGCAGAAAAACGAAGACAGCAGAGTGAAATTGCGGGGGGTATTTGAAATGAAAGAAATAATTCTGAAAACAATTATTGAAGGCTTAGGACTCGGGGTTTTGCTTGTTTTGGTCTGCGCTGTCGGTATTCGCGGGGGTGCCGTAGGCATGGTGCACCTTTACAGCCGCGAGGTACAGGATCGCTGTGCGGAGCTGGGACTTACAACGCACGAGAAGATAAAGCGGAACGCTTTGCTTTTCAAGGCGCTTTGCATTCCCGGCTATATTGCATATGTGTTGATCTGCGTGTATGCGGTAAACGGCGCGAGCGGATTTCTTACAGGATTTTGGCAGCTGCTCGTTATTCTCTCGGTCATGAACCTGATTGACCGTTTTCTTGTTGACGGTTTTTGGGTAGGGCACACAAAGGCGTGGACGATTCCCGGTACAGAGGATCTGAAGCCTTACATTACCGCAAAGGACAAATGCAAAAAATGGATTTTCGGCATGGTCGGAATGGTAATCATATCGGCGGTGTTATCGGGGCTAATGATGATATTTATCCGTTGAGCGGGGAAATAATCGGTATGTTGAAAATAAAAGTTCCATGTTAAAAAAGTAAAAGAAGCGGGAACGGATATAACTTACAATAATAAATTAAAAAACTTAATCAATCGGATTATGCAGTCATTGCGATATTGGAAATCCCAAAAGTAATTTCAGCGGATATGAAAGGCTTGAATTATCGGGCGGCGTGTTTTATAATAACAACAGCATTGAAACAGACAATACAATCAGGCTACAATGCTTTATATGTGTGATTTATTTGTCTCAAATATCTGATAATGAGGGTTGTTTTATATGGCGATAAATGCAAGCGATAACTTTTTTATTAAAGCAAAGCCCGTTTGGGCAAAGGGACTTGAAACGGAAAAAAATATAACCTTGGGGCTTTATAAAAAAATTTTCTGTAAAGGCGAAAACGCCGTTTTAAAAATTGCGGCTTCGGGCTTTTATAAGGCGTATTTGAACGGGGAGTTTTTTTATTTCGGCCCCGCAAGGTGCGCGCACGGATATTACCGTGTGGATGAAATTAGGCTTCCGCTTAAAAACGGCGTAAATCACATTGCGATAGAAACCGTTAATTATTATGTGAACAGCTTTTATGCCCTCATGCAAAAGGGCTTTATTGAGGCGGAGCTTACGCTTAACGGCGATCCTGTCGCTTTTACACATGAAAGCGGCGAAAACGCCTTTAGGTTTTATAGGCTTTGCGAACGCATAAGAAAGGTGCAGCGCTACAGTTACCAAAGACTGTTTGCCGAGGCTTACAGCCTTACGGAGGAGTATTGCGGCTGGCGAACGGGTAAAATTTCAGAAAATGCGTCGGCGCGGCAGCCCGTTATTACCGAAAGCAAAAATCTTTTGTCGAGACGTATACCTCTGAATGAATTTACCCCTGTTTTCCCCGACCGCAAAGCGGGCTTCGGAACGGTGAAAATCGGGGTAAAGCCCGAAAAATATAAAAAGGACCGCTCGCTGATTTACATAAAAAATCCCGAGAGCGGCAATTTAGAGGGATTTTTTGAAAACGAGCTTTTAGAGCATTTAAGCGACGAGGCGCAGGAAATGCCGACCGAAACGCTTAATACCGAAAAAGCCGATTATTCGGGGAAAACGGTTCTTAAACCGTACGAGTTTGAAATTCTCGAATTTCCCTGCGAAAAGACAGGCTTTATAACGGCTGATATTAAGTGTCGAACGGACAGCACGGTTTTTTTCCTTTTCGACGAGATACTGACCGACAAGGGCGATATTGACCCGCTGAGGCTTGAGTGCTGCAACGTAATTAAAATAAGCTTAAAGCCGGGCGAATATCATTTTATGTCCGCCGAGCCGTACGGGCTTAAATACATAAAGCTACTCTGCGCAGGCGGCGGGGCGGAGGTAGACGGTCTTTGCATTACTCAAACGGTATGCCCCGTACCGATAACGTTTGATTATAAATCGGATGATGAAGAAATCAATAAAATACTTGACGCCGCGCGGGAAACCTTTATTCAGAACAGCTTTGATTTATTTACCGATTGCCCCACAAGAGAGCGCGCGGGTTGGCTGTGCGACAGCTTCTTTTTGGGCAGGGCGGAAAAGCTGTATACGGGTGAAAATCTTATAGAGCGCAATTTCCTTGAAAACTTTTTACTGCGGGATAATTATGAAAATATCCCGAGCGGGATGCTGCCTATGTGTTATCCCGCCGATGTGGACGGCAACGGGTTTATACCCAACTGGGCAATGTGGTTCATTTTGGAACTGAAAGACTTTAAAGAACGAACCGACGACGGCGATTTTATATTACGGTTTAAGAATAAGGTATATAGGCTGCTTGAATGGTTTAAGCAGTATGAAAACGCTGACGGTCTGCTTGAGCGTTTGCCCGGGTGGGTATTCATTGAGTGGTCGAAAGCTAACGATTTTGTGCAGGATATTAATTTCCCGTCGAATATGCTTTATTCTTATACTTTATGCGCGGCGGGGGAGCTTTTCGGCGACGGAGATCTTCTGCAAAAGGCGGAAAAGCTTAAAACGGTAATACGCAACCGCTCCTTTGACGGCGAGTTTTTCAGGGATAACGAGGTTTATAAAAACGGCGCCGCTGTATCTACCGAAAACCGCACCGAAACATGCCAGTATTACGCCTTTTTCACGGGTGTGGCAACCAAAGAGCTTTACCCCGAACTTTGGCAAAGGCTTGTGAACGAATTCGGTCCCGATAGGGTGAAAAACGGCGGTTATCCGGAAATATACCCCTCCAACGCTTTTATAGGGAATTTTCTGCGCTTGGAGCTGCTTTGCAATAACGGGTGCTGCGCCGAGCTTTTAAAAGAAATAAAGGGATATTTCCTTTATATGGCGGATATTACGGGAACTCTTTGGGAACACAAGGATACCTGCGCCAGCTGTAATCACGGCTTTGCCTCTTATGTCGCAAATCTGATACAAAAATCGGAGTTATCTCTCAAACCGTGATTGACCGTTAACGGTCAGTAGCTTTTATAAAAGCCGAGAAAACAAGTATTAAGAAAAATAATTAATATTTCTTGTTCTGCAATGCTACCTCGGTATTGTAAATTGCCTGAACTGCCGCTTTATCGTAATTTATAACTATATATGTATATATAGCGTCAAAAATGGTAAGCTGAGCGATTCTTGAACTCATTCCGAGTATTGAGTGCTTTGTTTCATCGGATTTGGTAAACAGCGCTATGTCTGCCGCCTCTACTATGGGGGAGGCGGCATAGTTTGTTACGCAGATCGTGGCGGCGTTGCCGATTTTCGAGAGCTTTAACGCCTCTACAATATCCTTTGAGGAGCCGGAGTGCGATATACCTATCGCAACGCTTTGCCTGTCTAAATGCGAGGCGATTATCGCCTGCATATGGTTATCGGTGCAGCTTTGCGCATCAAGCCCCAGCCGCAGGAATTTGTGCGCAGCATCCATAGCTATCGCCGCAGAGTTTCCAAGCCCGAAAACCGCTATGCGGCGGGCGTTCATTATCAGCTTTGCGGCGTTTTCAAGCGCCGTTTCGTCAAGCACGCCTTCGGTGCTTTCAAGCGAGACGGAAATATCCGCTATGCGCTTTTTAAATATTTCAAAGCAGCTGTCGGTTTTCTTTATTTCACTGCTTACGGTTGAGGCGTTTCCCAGCTCCCCCGCAATTCCTATTTTAAGCGCCTGAAAGCCCTCGTACCCTAAGCGGCGGGAAAAACGCACCACCGTCGCGTCGCCGCAGCCGCATATCTTCGCAAGCTCGGTTACGGAGCATTCGGTAATATTGCGGCTGTTTTCAAGAATATAATCGGCAATTTTTTTCTCGGCTCTGCCCATTTCGGGGTAGAGCTTTCTTATTTTATGAACGATAGATTCCATTGTTCGCCTCATAATGAAAATATTTTTCATTATTATACCATTATTTTAAAAAACAGTCAATAAAATAAAAATAAATTTCATTTTACTGTTGCTTTTGTCTCTTGAATTTGGTATTTTAAAAATATGAATATAAACGGGGGGATATTATGCTTAATTACAAGGTGAAAATAGGTCTTGTGCCTATGCGCCGCAACACGACCAACCGACCTGCAAAAACCTTTTTAACCTGGGTTTCAGCAGAGGAGCGCGGTCACAGATTTGTTGACTACATAGAAAAAAACTTTAAAAGCGAAAATGTAACCTTTACGGACAGTAAGGGACTCGGATGTTCCGATTTGATTTTCGACGATAAATCCGCAGCCGAACTGGTGGAGCGTTTCAAAGCGGAAGAGGTTGACGCCGTTGTTATTATAAACTGCAACTTCGGTAACGAAGAGGCGGCGGCGGACATAGCAAAGGCTCTCGGAAAGCCCGTGCTTTTGTGGGCGCCGCTTGACGATGAGTATTATGAGGACGGCATGCGACCGACCGACTCGCAGTGCGGGCTTTTCGGGGTTTCGCGCCAGTTTCAGAGATATCATATTCCGTTTTCGCATCTTCCCTGCTGCCGCGTTGAGTCTGATGAGTTTAAATCGGGCTTTGACAGCTTTGTGCGCGTTGCCTGTATGGTTAAAAACTTTAAGGGCATGCGCATAGGTCAGGTTGGAACACGCCCTGCTCCGTTCTTCTCGGTCATATGGAACGAGGGGGAGCTGATGGAGAAATTCGGTATTAAGATAATTCCCATTAACTTTGCGGTTATCGAACAGAGAATGAGAACTGCCGAAACGGACTACGCCGACGAGATAGCGGAGTATGAGCAGTATTTCCTCACAAATTATGAGCTTGACGATCTGACGCCGAAATACATAAAGCCCATGGCGACAATGACCGCTATGTATAAGCATCTTTTTGAGGAGTTTAACCTTGACGTTCTGTCGGCTGAATGCTGGACCGCAACGCCTATTATGTTTGACGGCTTAGCCCCCTGTGCGCTTTACGGTTTGCTTAACGAAATGGGACTTATGGTTTCGTGCGAAAGCGATATACACTGCGCTATGACAATGGCGCTTTTGAAGTGCGCAACACTCGGTAAGGGCAGACCGCTGTTCGGCGAGTTTACGGTGCGTCACCCCGAAAACAGAAACGCCGAGCTTTTGTGGCACTGCGGACCGTTCCCCGTAAGCGAAATGGCTGAGGGCACAAAGGCGCGCCTTGTGAATCAGCGCGCATGGCTCAGAGGAAGAGACGGCGAGTACACGGTTGCCCGTATAGACCAGGAGCACGGAGATTATATGATACTGCCGCTTATTTGCCGCACGACAGAGGGACCGCAAACCCACGGCACATACATATGGGGCGAATTTGAAAATCTTCAGGCGGTTGAAGACAGACTGCTTGACGGACCGTACATTCACCACTTTGTTGAAATGCGGGGCGATTACCGAAAAGAAATTAAAGAATTCTGCAAGTATTTTCCCAACCTTAAGGTTGACGAAACGATTAAATAATTTAAAGGAGACAGAGAAATGCAATATCAGATGAACGAATTTTTATTTGCAATGATATTAACCGAGCTTGAGGACGCGGTGGGCAAGGAAAACTGCTCTACCCGCGCGATAGACAGGGTCACCCACAGCGTTGACTATTACTGGCTTTCCCGTATGTGGGCGGACCGCGGCTGCCGTATGCCCGAGGCCGACATAATCGTATGCCCCAAAGACGCCGAGGAGGTTTCAAAGGTAGTTAAAATAGCCAATTACTATAAGCTCCCAGTTACCACATGGGGTGCTGGCGGCGGCACGCAGGGCGGCGCTATACCGGTTTGCGGCGGAATACTGCTTGATACAAAGCGTATGAACAAAATATACGAGGTAAATACCGAGGGTATGTACATAGAGTGCGGCACGGGCGCTATATATAAGCATATCGAGTGGGCGGCAAACGAGGTAGGCAAGGCTACAATGCACTATCCCTCAAGCCTTACCTGCTCAACCGTGGGCGGCTTTTTGGCGCACCGCGGCATAGGCGTTTGCTCCACAAAATACGGCAAAATTGACGATATGGTGCTGCAAATGGAGGTTGTACTGCCGAACGGCGATATAATTAACACCTCATCCGCACCTAAGCACGCCGCAGGACCTGATTTAAACCAGATATTCATAGGCTCCGAGGGTACTCTCGGTATTATAACAAAGGCTCAAATCCGCATTTTCGACCAGCCCGAGGAGCGCCGTTTCCGCGGATTCTTATTCCAAGATATGACGGGCGCTTTCAAGGCGGCGCGCGAGCTGTTGCAGAAGTTCAAGCCCTCTGTTATGCGCCTTTACGACGAGGCGGAGACCGCTTCGCTTATAAAGAAAATAGTAGGCGTTGAAAGAAAGGGCGCGTTTATGAACGTTGCTTACGAGGGCGACCGCGAAATGGTAGAGGTTGAAGAGAAGATACTGCTTAAAACCTTTGCGAAATACGGCGCCGAGGATATGGGCAGCGACTACGGCAAAAAGTGGTGGGACGAAAAGATTACATTTTTCTACCCCGGCTATATGATGGATATTCCGCAGATGTTCGGCACAATGGATACCATTGCTCCCTACGGAAAGATTGAGGAAATCTACTGGGCAATGAAGGAAGCCATTGAAACGAACTTCCCGCAGGCGAAGTTTATAGCCCACTTCTCGCACTGGTACGAGTGGGGCGCAATGGTTTACGACCGCTTTATTATTGACGGTAAGGATGTGCCCAAGGATCCGGTTGAGGCGCTCCGTCTTCATCAGGCTGTATGGACTTGCGGCGTTCGCACGGCATTAGCCCACGGCGGCGTTGTAAACGACCACCACGGCGTCGGCATTAAGCTCGGAAGACTAATGAAAGAGCAATACGGCCCTGCTATGCAGGTGTTTGAGGGTCTTAAAAAATCGCTTGACCCGAACGGCATTATGAATCCGTTTAAGTTAGGTCTTTAATAGGGGGAAATGAAAATGAATTTATCTGATAAAGCTAAACAGCATGTTGATTCCTGCCGCTTTTGCTGGATGTGCCACCATATCTGCCCGATAGGCAACGCCACAGGTCACGAAAGAAGCACCGCACGCGCACGCGCGCTCGGTATTTCGCTTGTAAACCGTAACGCTATCGAGCTTTCGGAAATAATGGATAATATTTACGAGTGCTGCACCTGCGGCGGCTGCGTAAACGTTTGCGTTACCGGCTGGGACCCGGTTATGTTCACAAAGGAAACAAGGCTTAAGGCGGCGCTTGAGGGCGCACTGCCCGAGTACATAAACAAGCTTGTGGATAACTGCCTTGAAACGGGCAATGCCTACGGCGAAACCGAAATTTCAGCCGAGCTTAAAAAGGCAATAGAGTCTCACTCTGCCAAGACCGATACGCTCCTTTATTTGGGCGTGGACGCACGGTATAAGGCAGCGTGTCAGGCAGTTAAGGCAATAAAGGTGCTTGAAAAGGCGGGTGTGGAGTTTACAGTGCTTTGCGACGAGCCTGCAAGCGGTTCGCAGCTTGATTTCCTTATAAGCGCGGCAGATGAAACCAAAAAACAGATGGACGCCGCGGCAAAGGTATTCGGTGATTATAAAACGGTAGTGCTTTACGACCCGAACGACGCTAAAACCGTAAAACAGCTTTACAAGGAATACGGCATAGAGGTAGAGGCGAACGCCGTTACATATACCTCGTTTGTCGCCATGCTTTTGAAGGACGGCAAATTAAAAGCTCATAACACCGGCAAGACGGTCGTTTTCCAGGATCCGTATCAGCTTTCCCGCGACCTTGAGGAAACAGAAGAGCCGCGCGAGATAATAAAGGCGTATGCCACCTTGCACGAAATGCTTTTAAACCGCAGGGAAACGGTTTGGGCGGGAAATATTTTAATGGCTGAGTATCTGCCCGAGGTTATAAAAGAAGTTGCCGCGCGCAGGCTTTACAATGTTGAAAGCATACACGAAACCGCGGTTGTAACCGCCGGTGTTTCGGAATATGCGGCGCTTAAATCCGTAGAGCAGGATAAAATTGAAATTTTGTCTATCGAAGACTTGATTTTGGGCTAAAGAGGTAATAAAATTATGTTAGTGACATTACAGGAAATAATCGGAATGGCGGAAAAGGGTAATTACTGTATACCCGCTTTTAACGTATACAATACCGAAACCGTTATGGGCGTGTTTGACGCGGCAGAGGAGGCAAAGGCTCCTGTTATAATGCAGGTTTATCCTCGTCTTTTCAATGAATATGTAGGCTATTATTTAGCCCCCGCAATTTTGGCGGCGGCTAAAAAGGCAACCGTGCCGGTTTGCTTTCACCTTGACCACGGACCGAGCGAGGCTGAGGTTATGAAAGCGTTAAGGCTGGGCGCTACGGGCATTATGCTTGACGGTTCTACACACCCGTTTGAAGAAAACGTTGCGCTCACAAAGCATATCGTAGAAAGCTGCAAGGCGATAGGAGTAGGCGTTGAGGGCGAGCTCGGTCACATAGGCAGCGTTAACGACGACGCTATGGACGAATTTACAAGCCCCGAACAGGCGGCGGAATTTGTAAAACAGGTAGACATTACCTGCCTTGCGGTGCTTGTGGGCAACGCGCACGGTCATTACAAAAAGCCCCCGAAGCTTGATATCGAAAGAATAGCCGCAATAAGAACGGCAACGGGCGGTATTCCGCTTGTTCTGCACGGCGGCTCGGGCATACCGGACGACCAGGTTAAGGCAGCCATAAACGCGGGTATTCGCAAAATGAATATCGGAACGGACGTGTGCTGTGCCTTTGCGGACGGCACGCTTGAAAGCCTTAACGACCCGAACAGAAGCCTTGCGGTTGATATGTTTATGAAAAAACCGATTGAAAGCGTAAAGAAATTGGCGCTTTCAAAAATAGCCCTTACGGGTGCTTACGGAAAGGCAAGATAAAATGAACAAAGCAGTAGGTATCGGCGCGTGCGTTATGGATACGCTGATAAACGTGCCGAATTACCCCAAAGAGGATACAAAAATGCGCGCCGAGTCATCAAAGCAGGCAGGCGGCGGTCCCGTTGCAACGGGGCTTGTAGCTGCAGCAAGATTAGGCGCCGAAACAGAATATATCGGCGTTTTGTCCGACGACGCGGGCGGCAGCTTTTTAATAAAGGATTTTAAGAAATACGGCGTTAAAACCGATAATATCGAAGTGCTTTCGGGCTACCGCTCCTTTACCTCGGTTATATGGCTTTCTGCTAAAGCGTCAAGCCGCACCTGCGTGTTTGATAAGGGTAATCTGCCGTCTTTGAAACTTAATGATGAGCAGAAAAAAGCTATAATCGGCGCCGACCTGCTTATGATAGACGGCAACGAAATGTCGGGTGCGTTGGAGGCTGTAAAAATCGCGCGTGAAAACGGGACAAAGGTGCTTTATGACGCGGGCGGGCTTTACGATAATGTGGAAAGCCTGCTGCCGTATGCCGATATACTTATCCCGTCCGAGGAGTTTGCGCTCGGTATTACGGGTGAGAAAAAGGCGGAAAACGCCGCTAAAAGGCTATATGAGAAATATAACCCCGACGTTGTGGTTGTGACCGAGGGTAAACGCGGCGGCACGCTTTATGACGGAACACGCCTTACCGCTTACCCGGCATTTTCCGTAAAGGTTGCCGATTCAAACGGCGCGGGCGACGTTTTTCACGGCGCGTTTGCCGCAGGCTATTTAAAGGGCTACGATTTTCTTAAATGCTGTTATTTCGCAAGCGCGGTATCGGCTGTTAAATGCACCGGCGTGGGTGCCAGAGAAAGCGTACCCGATTTTGAAACGGTAAAAAAATTTTTGGAGGAGAACGGTTATGAACTTTAAAAAAACATACAAGCCGAAAAACGGCTATACGCCCATAAGCAAAATAGGCGAATGTTCTTTGAAAATGCTTGAATTCGGTATGATAGAGCTTGACGGCGGCGATTTTCTGGAATATTATACCGACGATAAGGAAACCGCCTTTATAATGCTTGAGGGTCACTGCGACGTTGAAGCGAACGGCGGAAAGTGGGAAAACATAGGCAACCGCAGCACCGTTTTTGAAAACAGAAAAGCCGAGAGCTTTTATATGCCGCGCGATCAAAAGCTTACAATTACCGCAAGAGACCACATTAAAATTGCGGTTTGCGCGTCTTTAATAGAAGAAAAGACCGAACCGCAGGTGCTGCGCGAGGATCACGTTGTGTTAAAGCTGTTGGGAGATGTGCCTTATCAGCGCGAGACCAGCTTTATTATAGACCAGAACTCAAACGCCAAGCACTTAACGGTAGGCGAGGCTTACGTTACCGAGGGCAACTGGGCAGGCTTTCCGCCCCACAAGCACGATGTGGACGATATGCCGAAGGAGTGCATAGCAGAGGAAATTTACTATTTCCTGTTTGACCCCAAGCAGGGCTTTGCGGTGCAGTGCCTTTATACGGCTGACGGCAGCATAGATGAGGCTTACCGCGTTAAAAACGACGAATTGGTTGAGTTCCCCTACGGCTATCATACCACCGTGGCAACGCCGGGGTATAAAACCTATTTCCTGTGGCTTATGGCGGGCGACCACCAGGGCTTTAACAGAAGCAGTGACCCCGACCACGAGTGGATAGAAAAGAAATAATACATAGGGGCTGTTATTGCAGCCCCTTTTGTGATAATATATAGGAGAGAAACTTATGCTTGATACTCTTAAACTGAAAAACCCCGATATAAAGCTTTATTCGGTAAACAGCGAAGAATTTAAAACCTTCGGCAGGGTTATAACGGGACTTGATACCTCGGAAATAATTAAAGCCGCCGAAAAAATAAGCAGACCGTCGGAAGGCTCTGCTTATACGCCGAGCGAGGAAAGCTTTGAAAAACTTATTATCGCAGATGAAATCAAGACAAAGTATTTCGGCACATTGCCTACGCAAATAGGTTACTGTCACGGACACAACAGCCTTTTAAACGCCGCTGAATGGCATATGTCAAGCGAGATCAACATTGCCGTAACGCCGCTTGTCTTAATTTTGGGGCATATATGGGATATGGAAAACCGAGAAACCGAGTCCTCAAAGTTCACGGCGTTCTATCTGCCGGCAGGCACTGCCATAGAGGTTTATGCAACAACCCTGCATTTCTGTCCGTGCGAGGTGGAAAATGGCGGCTTCGGCTGCGTTGTGGGGCTGCCGCTCGGCACCAATACGCCGCTTGAAACAGAAGGTCCCGACCCGCTGCTATTCCGCAAAAACAAGTGGCTTATAGCTCATAACGACAATAAGGCGCTGATATCCCGCGGCGTACTTCCCGGTATTTCGGGAGAGAATTTCAAAATAAAATATTAAGGATTTTTAAAATGCAGGTATTTACAGCCACACTTAACCAAATGCTGGTGCTGTTCATTTTTATGGCGCTGGGTTTTTTCTTAAATAAAAAACGGCTTTTGCCGCTTGATGATTCGGTAGTGCTTTCAAAGCTCGAAACCTACGCCTTTGTGCCGTGCCTTGTTTTTTCGGTATTTTATAAATACTGCACGGTGGAAAATTTCAAACAAAAATGGACATATATGCTTTACGGTGCGGCTGTTATGGCGGTATCTCTGCCGATAGGCATTGTTTTGGCAAAATTCTTTGCAAAGGACGGCTACCTTAAAAAAATATATACATACTCCTTTGCCGTTGCCAATTTCAGCTTTATGGGCAACGCCGTGGTGCTTGGAGTTTTCGGCGAAAAGGTGCTTTTCGATTATATGATATTCACCCTGCCGCTTAACCTTTATGTTTATTCTATCGGTACGGCTTCCTTAATTCCGACCGAAAAGGGCGGAAAAATCAGCGTTAAGACCTTTGTGAATCCCATTTTTATCGCGCTTATTTTGGGCGCTGTGTGCGGTCTTTTTGCCGTTCCGCTGCCAAAGTTTATAACAACGGCAATATCAAGCGCGGGGGCGTGTATGTCGCCCCTTGCAATGCTGCTTACCGGCTTTGTTATAGGGGAATATAACCTTAAAACCCTTGCAAGCGATAAAAAGGTCTACTTAGCCTCGGTTATAAGGCTTATAATACTGCCGTCCGCTTTTATGGCGGTACTGTTGCTGCTTAAAACCGATAAGGATATAATAAGGGTTGCCCTTTGCGCTACGGCTATGCCGCTCGGTCTTAACACGGTGGTCTTTCCTGCGGCATACGGCGGCGATACAACGCCGGGCGCGGGAATGGCGCTTGTTTCTCACTTGATTTCGGTTATTACAATACCCGTAATGTTTTCAATTTTTATTTAGGAGGTAAGTGTTTTGAAATACCTACTCGGCATTGATTTCGGCGGCGGAGCGTCAAAAGCAACGCTTATAGATGAAATGGGCAATATTGTTGCCGAAAGCACGGCGGAATATCCCACCCTTTACCCCGAACAGGGCGCCTGCGAGCAGTCGCCCGATGACTGGATAGCGGCGCTTTGCAAAAACACCTCAGAGCTTTTAGAAAAATCGGGGATAAACCCCGCCGATATACTCTGCATAGCGGTAGACTCCGCCACACATACATTTTTACCCTGCGATAATAATTTTGTACCGCTTATGAACGCGGTTCACTGGACGGACACGCGCTCCCGCGCCGAGGCTAATGCCTTAAAGAGCGAAAACGGCGACGAAATTTTTAAAAAGACCTTTCATAAACCCGACACCATATGGACCTTGCCGCAGCTTTTGTGGCTAAAAAACAACCGCCCCGAGGCATTCTCAAAAATCGGGCATATTTTCTTTGAAAAGGATTATATTCGCTACTTTTTAACGGGCGTCTTCTGCACCGATTATATCGAGGCGCAGGGCAGTATGCTTTATGACTGCGTTTCGCAAAAATGGTCGGATGAGCTGTGCGCCATTTGCGGAATTGATATTTCGGTTTTGCCGCCTATCGCGGCACCTACCGATGTTATAGGGAAGATACAGAAAAGCGCTGCCCAAAAAACGGGACTTAAAGCAGGCACGCCCGTTATTTGCGGCACTACCGATACCTGTATGGAGGTTTTCGCTTCGGGTGCTACGCAAAAAGGGGATATTACCGTTAAACTTGCAACGGCGGGGCGCATTTGTGTTATTACCGATAAGCCTTACCCCGACCGCGACCTTGTAAACTATTCGCATATAGCAAAAGGGCTTTGGTACCCCGGCACGGCAACCAAGGCGTGCGCTGCATCTTACCGCTGGTACAGAGATACTTTCGGCGGGG
>OIYS01000966.1_pt1 | contig 16564 bp, 15 predicted proteins | sample 1588271 | NCBI WGS metagenome assembly OIYS01 (sample SAMN03283286) | human gut metagenome | biome: human-associated habitat; material: feces | host: Homo sapiens | place: Peru | collected 2012
GAGGTTCGCTCCGGAGAATTCAAGCCGGAAGATAATGAGAATTGTAATGATGGTAAATATGCAGCCCATACAGGTGGCGGTAATACCGGAAGTATCGGAATTTCTATGTGTGGTATGGCAGGCTTTAACAAGCGTAAAGAGTCTACCAAATACCCATTAACCAAAATCCAGTGTGAAAGAATGTTTAAGCTTTGTGCCGAACTCTGCAAAAAGTACAATATACCTATAACGCCTGATACCGTTATGACTCATTACGAGTTTGGTAAGAAACACCCTAAGACAACAAGCTACGGCAAAATAGACATAACTTTTTTACATCCTTGGGAAAATCTTACCGCCGCGCAAATCGGCGACTTTATTCGAAATAAAGTTACTTGGTATTATTTGAGGTTTTTATAAATTCTAATCAATAAATATTGAACAATTTATAAGTTTTACAAGGCAAAAAAAAGTTGCCTAGAGAAGGCAACATTAAATAAACACGAGGATATTAAGAGAGAGAGTATAAAGTCTATTATTATTTGACCATTTAATTAAAGTCATTTGTTTGAAATTTATATTTTATTTATTTCCAATCTTTTAAATCTTTTTAAATCCCTTACATTTATATAAAGTTTTTTTGAATTTGAAAATTGACTTTTTTAAGTGTTATATTAAGAAATGTAAATCTGCTTTTTGCTTTATTATTTTTCATTCTCATCTATATGATTGAAATATAAATAAATCTTGTCATATTGAAATAAAGATGATATAATAAAAAATGTAGAGAAGAGAGAACAAGATAGGATAGTTATGGAATTTGATATTGAAGATTTTTTGAGAAAAGCCGTTGCAATTGGGGCATCCGATGTTCACTTAGCTGTTGGCGAGCACCCTACCGTTCGTAAAGATGGTCGTATTTTAAAAATAAACATGCCTGTATTGACAGATGACGATGTTGATAGAGCTTATGATGCTTTGTTGCCAAGGTCAACTAAAGAGACAATTGATAATGTTTATGATTTAGACTTCGCATATGAAATTCCTGGGGTTTCTCGTTTTAGGGTTAATTTGAGTCGCCAATTGGGTAAAAACAAGTTGGTTATAAGGCTTATTCCTTACTATGTCCCTAAAATTAATGAATTGAATCTTCCTGCATCAATTGAGCAATTTGCAAAATTAAACCACGGTCTGGTTTTGATTACAGGCCCTACTGGTGCTGGAAAATCTACGACAATTGCGTCTTTAATAGATTATATTAATACAAATTATCCTAAACACATTATCACCATTGAAGATCCTATTGAATTTATCTTTAATAATAAAAAATGTATTATTTCTCAGCGTCAAATTCTAGTTGATACAGCATCTTTCCCTGATGGGGTTAAGTTCGCGTTGAGACAGGATCCGGATGTTATTTTTATCGGTGAAATTAGAGATAGAGAAACAATTACCGCTGCATTGAAAGCTGCTGAAACAGGTCACCTAGTTCTGGCCACTATTCACACAAATGATGCGGTTCAAACTATTAACAGAATTATCAACATGTACGAACCGTCTGATAGAGAAGTTGTTCGTCATCAATTGGCAGCATTGATTAAAGGTACCGTTTCTCAAAAGTTAGTTCCGTTAAATTCAGGTGCTGGCAGACGTCCGGCATGTGAAGTATTAGTAGTTACCTCAACCGTTAAAGACTTTATTGAAAAGGATGAACTTGATAATATTTATGATTTAGTTAAAAAAGGTTCATTCAATTCAATGATTACTATGAATATGTCTTTATACAGCTTATATGCTAACGGATATATTTCAGAAGAAGTTGCTATGGAATATTCTGATGATAAAGTTGAACTTCAACAAATGCTAAAAGGTGTTTATAGTGGCGCTAATGTAAGTACGGAAGAATTTTAATGGAAACCTTTGTCACTGATGCTATTAATTTGAAGTCTTATAATTTGAGTGAGGCTGATAAGATAATGGTTATGTATTCGCGTGATAAGGGGTTGATTAAAGGGGTCGCTAAAGGTGTTAAAAAGCCAAAGAGTAAATTGGGTGCAAGAATGGATTTACTTGTTGCCAATCGTTTGATGTTGCACAAAGGTCGTAATTTGGATACAATATCACAGGCGGAAGCTTTAAATACTTTTTCAAAAACTCGTACCAATATGGACAAGATTTTTTATTCAATGTATGTTTCCGAGGTCGTAAATAATTTTGGAATAGAAGATGATCCATGTGCTGCGACTGTATTTGATTTGTTATATGATGCTTTGACAACTATTTCAAGAGCTGATTCAAAAATAGAAATTTTAGTTGCAGTATTGAAATTTCAATTGAAAATGATGAGGATATCCGGTTTTTCTTTGGAGTTGGATAAGTGTTTATGCTGTGGTCAGCCCATAGAATCTGAAAATATGTTCTTTTCAGGACACTTGGGTGGTGTTGTATGTAAAGAGTGTAATTCTCATTATGCACTAAGTGATGTTATGCACTATAAACTTCGAAATTTTTTATCTGTTTTAGCAAATACTGAATTTGACGAAAAATCTGAATATGAAGAAAAGGCTACCGAAAAGGTTTGTATGGTTTGTTTTGAGTTAATGAAATCTTATATAAAAGCTCATTCTTCAAGAAAATTTCATTCAACCGATATTCTTCAAGAAGTATGTTAGTTGTTTTTAGTATGGTTCGCCCACAGTGATTCTACGTTTTAAATAATCCATATTCTCGTTTGTTAATATCCATTCTGTACAACCATAACCGTTTAAAAGCGAAGAATTTCCTCCTATGTCACATGATTTATATTCTCCTGGGGTTTTTGTTTGATTGTATGTTGTAACACGTCCGTCTTCTAGAACCTGAAACCAGAAAAAATCAACGCCTAATTGATTTGGTTTACTTCTGCCATTTATATCTATTCCAAATTGTGTTGCAAATCGCGGTGGTGTAGAATTGTAATCCAATCCACTAAGAACCCAAAAAGTTGATCCGTCCGCAAGAATACCTGTTACCATATTACCATAATCATCCCAATTCCCAATATTTTTACCTACTAGGTTTTTATAATCATTACCAAAACAAATTTTATCTGTATCACATCTTTTTATTGTTTTCATGTATTTGGTAAGTTCTTGAAATAATATTTCAGAATTTTCACCGTCCGTTTTATTTTCGTCAATTAGAGTTGTTAAATCCGGATATTCATTATGCATCATCATGAAAGCTTGTGAAAATTCGCTATAGGCCTTTTTAACTGCTGTAACAGTTTGTTTTTCTTGAAATTTGTTTATTAATGTTGGAAGAGTCATTGCTGCGACAACCCCAATTATTCCAAGTGTAATTAATACTTCAGCAAGTGTAAAAGCGTTCTTCATAATCCAATTAATCCTCAAGGTTCACAATGTTAATACTAATATCGTTAATTATAATAAACTATGTTAATACTAATGTCAAGGTATTAATAAAATGATATTAATATTGTGGTTAAATATGAATATTAATGAGAAAGTTGCAGAACGAATAAAATTATTAAGAAAAGAACATAAGCTTACGGCTGAAAAATTAGCTTGGTATTCAGAATTGTCGAAGAGTTGTGTTACATATGCAGAAAAAGCACAGCGAGATATAAAAATGTCTACAATTGAGGCAATTTGTAAGGGATTTAATATTTCAATTGCTGAGTTCTTTTCTACATTTAATTAGAAGTTTTTTTGCTTAAAACGAGGGCATTGGAGATTGCAATACCGCCTTTAAACGCAGGATTATTTACTACCTGCCCGTTTACATACATTACGGTTGAACCTCCGCCGTCCAAATTCATTGCATTAATGCAACCGGCTTTTTTCATAAAGTTTGCCAATTGCATTAGGGTCATGCCTACTGAACTGCCTTCTCTTCCGTCTACGGCAACCATTATCAGGTTTCCGTCTGCGGTGTAGCCGATTGCACTTCTTGGATTTTTACCTCCAATTGAGCTAAGTTTTTGAGCCGTCATATCTACAAAAGTTTCGCTATCTTTAACTAGGTATGGTCCTCCACTTATTATGTGTTTTACTTTTTTCCATTCTGGGGTTGTTCCAAGTGATACTTCAATTGTTTTTTCCCCATATACATCTTTAAGTATGTTTTGCGGTCCAACTATTACGTAACCATTTTCAGGTATGCTAAGAGGATTGGCTGAAACTTTTACAATTTCTCCATCTTTTATTGCTACCTGCATTCCGTATTTTGGAGAAGCTGGAGCTGTTTTTCCCCATTCGTTTGTATATGCTAATATGTGTGTTGAAAGCATCCTTGGTTGGTTAATATTGTCGATTTTAATTGTTTTATTGCCGACTTTAAAGAATGAATTCATTTGAATACGCCCCATTTCAAAACCAGTGTCTGTAATTCCCATTGCGACTCTGTCGAAAACGGGGCCGGTATATAATTTACCGTCAATCATTAATGTGCCAAGCGGAACACCTGTTTGAGGTTTGAAAAAGGTGCCGTTAAGTGCAACAATTGAATCAGTGTTTTTAGCAATTGTTGTAATTGTTCTTCTGCTATGTAAGTTCGAAGATGTTGATGAAAGTGCCGGTTTTATCTCAAAATCTGCTGCTAATTTTCTATCTATTTCTACTAAGTTTATTCTAACCGGTTTTCCGTCGTAATATCGAACCATTTTTACGTGTTTTACGCCATCTGTAATGGTTCGGATTGAAGAATTTTTATATTTTTCTTTTATTTGTTTGTCAAAGTTTTGTTTACGAACTTCTGGTGAAATTTCGTTCATAATATTGTTATAAATTTGAGGTTTATCAATAGTAATTGTTGGTGTTGTTGCGTGAACAATACGTGTATCATTTGCTAAAATAGGTGGATTGAAAAATAACGGCAAAAAGATAATAAAAGCTCCCAAAATGGTCAAATCTGTGGCCAGTGCCGTTGTTGTTTTAATATTCCCTGTATAGAGATCTAGAGTATCCATGGCGTCACCTTTAATTTTTAAGTAACCGGATACCTTTTTTATTTTAGAGTGGGGTGGGGAATAACACTCATCGGAAACCTAAAAAACAATTTTAGGAACTTCCTACTACTATTGTAACATAAGTTTACAAAAACTTCAAGCTTATATATTATATAGCTTTAACAAAACTAAATAGTGGTATTGTTACACTATTTAAAATGATTCCAATAATTGCTAGTCAATGTTTACAGGTTCTCGTTGTATTTTGTCAATAGCTTCTCTTGCTGTAAATACAAGTGCTTCCGGAACGTTAGAGATTGTTGTAAATTGTCTTAAGATATCAACAACACGTTTAAATGCTCTTACAATATCTCCTTCTCCCATTTCAACTTGCCCTGTTATATCGTCCCATTCGGAACCTTCAACCCAAAGTTCTATTAGGGATGAAAAATATGGATTAATATAACAAGGAGCTTCTACAAGATAATTATTTTGTGTTTTTTCTAACTTCCTTTTTATGTTTCTAATTAGGTTCAAAGTTTTTCTTATCGGTTCAGAAAAAGGGATGTATGGTATATCTATCCTTAAGTCTTCCGTTGTTATTGCGCAAATTACTCCCGCCAGTTGTGAAGGGGTAAGATTTTCAAGCACATGAGAATTTACTATTTCCGAAATAAACAACTCGTTTTCAGAGCGAATTTGTGATGTCATCACTCCTTTGTCTGTTGGGTAATCATCTTTTAGGTATCCGTATTCGTTAAGCACACTTCTGTGGGCTAAAAACTTGTTCCAGAATATATCTCTTTGACGTTCGATTTCTTTTTCCAGTTTGTTCTTTCTTGAATATATGCGTTGTAAAACTTCAACATTTTTTGAGTGTTTTTTGTAAAGCTTACAAGTATCACATTGAAATGTGTGCATTTGACTAAGCATTGCCTTGGTTTCTTTCCCAAACTTAATAGCTTCCGGTGATAATGGTCTATTTTTTGATTTTTCTTGTTTGCAAATTTTTTTGTATGTTTGTCTGTTCTGGACATATAGGTGACGAAGCTTGTCGTAATTGTGTAAATCTTCGTCTACTCTTTTAAATGGACAAACAAAAGTTCTTTCTTTTATTTCTGCGTCATATGATTTGTCAAGCGCCAATAATGGTTTTAAGCGGGAACCTGATGAGAAATATCCAAAACTTTTTAAGATAAGTTCTTTTGCTTCTTCTAGTGAAAATCGTTGGAGTAGATTTAGAACCATTGAATAACTAGGAGAAAATCTGCTCTCAAGTGGGTTTGCATCACTTAATACAAGTTCTGCAACTTCTTCCGGTGTTTGGAACATTGTTCCAACTACTGTTACATAGCCGACTTCGTCCATCCCTCGGCGTCCGGCTCTTCCGGACATTTGTAGAAATTCGCTCGCAGTAAGCATTCTATGTCCGGAGTCTGTTCTTTTGCTAGTTGAACTTATAACTGTCGAGCGTGCCGGCATATTAATCCCTGCAGCAAGAGTTTCTGTTGCAAATACTACCTTAATTAAGCCTTTTTGAAATAATTTTTCAACTAAGTTTTTCCATGCCGGAAGTAGCCCTGCATGGTGGGATGCAACACCTTGTAGCAGATAATCTATATGTTTGTTGTTATATAAATGTGGATTTTCTGCAATATATTCATCAATAAACTGTTTGATTTGAGCTTGTTCGCCTTTTGTGACCAGCCCCAAGTCAGCACATCGTTCCATTTGTTCGTCGCATTTTTTTCTGGAAAATGTAAAATATATTGCAGGTAACATGTCTTGCTCTGCCAAATTCTTAACGATATCTTTTACAAATGACTTTTGTTTTTTGCGTTTAGGCCCCCATACTCTCTTTTCCGGTTTGATTTTTTTATTTAACTGTCCTGTTGGAGTGAATAAAGGCAGTATTTTATCCGGTTGTGAACTATCGAAATAGAAAAACTTAAGTGGCACAGGTCGAAAATCTGTATCAACAAGTTTCGTTTCTGAATGAACAGTGTTAATCCAATCTGTTAATTGACGGGAATTTTTAACCGTAGCAGAAAGTGCTATTATTTGGATATTTGTCGGACAATAAATAATACTTTCTTCCCAAACAGTTCCGCGCTGTTCATCATTCATATAATGAACTTCATCTAAAACAACATACTTAACATTTTTCAAGTTGTCAGCGACAGCTCCAAAATTTGTGCCATATAGCATATTTCTGAAAACCTCAGTTGTCATAACAACAATTTGAGCGTTTCTATTTATTGATGTATCGCCTGTTAAGAGTCCTACTTTGTCGTGTCCGTATTTTTCGGAAAAATCATAATACTTTTGATTAGATAAGGCTTTTAATGGAGTTGTATAAAATATTCTGGTGTCATTTTGTAGTGCTAAATGAATGGCGTGTTCTGCGATAACAGTTTTTCCGGCACCTGTTGGTGCGCATACTACGACGCTTTCTCCATTAGATATATATTCGCAAGCTTCTTTCTGAAAATCGTCTAACTCAAAAGGAAAATCAAACATACAGGCTCCTTAATTCCATAATATTAACTATATTATACCACAATTTGCAAAAAAATATAGTCTGTGCGCATTTATTTAGTTTTCTTTTGGCAACCTTCATCCGCAAAATCGATTTTCCCATCAAAGTCATTGTCAAGTCCATCATTGCAAGAGCCTATAGAATACTTGCTTTCTGCTGGGGCATTGTATTTTAAATATTTATCTGGTATTTTTAGCCAAAAGTACTCAAAGAAATCTTTATACAATTTCGCAAATTTTCTGTTTTTAATAATTAACAAATTTTCATCATTTTTATTTTCACCGCTAGAAGAAAAGTTTGCAGATCCAACTATCACATATTCATCATCTATAATCATAGACTTGGCATGCATTTTGCCTGCAAAGTTTTCTGTTTTTACGGGAATTTCGCTTGTTCGAAGTAGTTTTATTTTAGAGTGTGTTACTCCGACACTAGTAGCATCAATAATTATTTTAATGTCTACTCCGCGTTTTTGGGCGTTAATTAATTCTTGAAAAAGTTCATTATGCGTTAAGATGAAAGTTGGAATATATATATACTTTTTCGAATGTTTTATAATCGGTATTATTCCGTTGGTTATTCCTTTATCTTGTGGTGAAAAATAAACTGATATGCTGGTATTTCCAGTAGTAATATTAGTGTTATGTTCAGATTTTTGCTTGAGGGTATGAAATTTCCCTTCAAGCATTTGAGTAAATTCTTTTTCATAAATTTCTGCAATATTTTTTGAGTTAATCACGACCACATTATTATGGTTAAAACCAGATAATCCTGTTGTGCTAAAATTCATTGAGCCTGTGTAAACTTTTTGATTATCAAAAATTGCAAATTTGTTATGCATTAGCATATTGGTGAGTTTCTTGTTCCCATCAATTTTATCAGAGCGAGTCGTTTCGTATCTTTTTATAAAACTTTCGGTTTCAGGGTAATAGTTTGCTTTATTAGTTGCTGTATCGTAAACAATTCTAATTTTAACTCCACGCTTTTGGGCATTTGTAAGTGCTTTATTTACTTTGTCAATATCAGACCAACCGTAAAGGGCTATATCAATACTTTTATTTGAAGAATTAATTAATGAAACAAATTCTTTGCATACTTGGTGTGTACAATTTTTGTCAGGTTTAAGAATTGTTGTGAAATCAGTTAAGATAAGTTTGAAATTCCCATCAGTTGCGATACTTGGTGGGGTGATTATTGTTTTATGTTTTTCAACTTGTTTCTTTTCGTATTTTGTAAGGTGACAAAATTTGCATGGTTTACTATCTTTGGGTAAGTCTTTTTCCAGTATTACGACTGAATCATGTGCTATTCTGCCATATTTACAATTCAAGTTGTGATATTTATTGCTTTTGTGGTTAACGATTACGAGTTTTAAATTTTTAGCTTTATCTAAAACTTTTTTGAATTCAGGTTTGTTGGTATCTTTATGATTTTTTATTCCAAAACCTTTTTCATAAAGAGTATTTGCATAACTCTTATCGTCAATATAAACATCTGCCCAACGACATTCAGGGGTTAGTTGATTGGTGAATTTTATTTTAACTTTTTTCCCTAAAACAGTTTTATTCGCAAATTCATCTGTTAAATAACCTACAGCAATTGCATTTTCCGGTGATATTGATAGTGTATTTGTGATTTCATCAGAGAATTTTTGAAGGTTAGAGGTGAAAGTTTCAATGTTTGTAACACAAATATTCTCGTTATCGTCCACTATGTTGTTGTTGTTAAGGTCAATTTGTAAAATTGTTGGTGTTATAACTTTAAGAACTGTAGGTTCTTTATTTAGGCTGATTTCATAAATAAAGAACAAAAGAAAAATAATAAATAAAAATATTGCAGTTAGTTTTTCTTTCATTTGTTATGATTTGTGGCTTGTAATTTCATATCCCATTCTATAAATAGTATCTTCAAGCAGTTTGTCTTGGGTTAGTTTAAATTCTTTTGAATGTGAATTATTGATATTTCTTAGATAACTTGAAGGGTGGATTATTGCTTCTGCAACAAAATCATCTTCGTCTGAGAGCGTTTTTAAGCCTGCTTCAAGGGTTTTATTACTCATCATTCCTGAATATGTTATGCCTACTATATAGTTGTTTGTTTTTAAATTGTATTTAGTTAATGTTTTCTTATTAATCAGAGTTAAAATATTTAGTAATATTAATTTTAAAATATTTAAAGGATATCTGATGTTTAAGTTTGACTTTAAATCAGGTACTATGTAAAATTCTTCAAAATGGCTTCTAACATATGGAATATCATATTTTTGAGCTAATTTGCAAACAATTTCAAAGATTTCAGGTATGGCATGTATATAATTTGCAGAATCAATGTGAGTCGGTTTTACAAATGTAGAAATTTTTTCAATTTGTGCTTGGAATTCTTTTTCAATTTCTTTTAAAAATTCGTTTTTATTGGAATGGTACCATATTGATAAAAAGTTGTGTTTGAAATTTCCAACTTCATCAGTTAGTAAGGATGTTCTTGTGAGGGATTTCCCATTTGTTATGTTTAAATGTACTCCTACAGATATCTTTTGGCATTCTGGGAGAATTTCATTAACGGCAGCATCAAAAGCAGCTCCATTTGCTGTAAGACTTGTACTTTTTAAAAAGCCCGAATTGTATCCGTTGAGTATTGCCCTATTAGAATCTTGGGAGAGCCCAAAGTCATCAGAATTTAGAATAAACCTTTTCACACACATATTCCTTATAAAACCGTGCCACTGTCTATCGAACTTATTCAACAAAAGCCTTAGAAAATATTTTCTCCTCTTAAAATCAACATACCCGTAAAGGTTACCTTAGTGCTGCTATGTTTCCATCCTGACACGGTTCGGCATTTTACGCCATATTAACCTTAATTATCAACAAAAATATTAACTTTAACTTTGCCGAATAACCCCTCACAACAGGCTCTGCACCCCGCCTAAACTTCGGGTCAAGAGATTGCAATTCCCCGTGGAGCACGGCAAATATATATTACCATAAAATTGAAGATATTGACAAGTGCTTTTTGAGCTATTATTTACAATTGTGCTTCCCATTCCAACTCAGTTTATTGGGGCATTTCAGGTAATCCATGTTTTCATTTTGTATTACCCAAGCTGTGCAGCCCATACCGTTTGCGTTTTCGGATATGCAATTTTTATTAAAAGAGTGATGAGTGTCAAATTCTCCTGCTGTGCCAGTTGGGATTACAGAGTATTTTGTTAAATAAAAAGAAAAGAAATCTTTTCCGAAAGTATTTGGAGGGGCTGCGCCGTTTGTATCTATATATATAAATGCACAAACATTTTGTAAATCTCTAGTGGTTCCTCTATTGGCAGAACAGTCTGCTGATATTACATTCATTGCCACCATAGTTCCATCTTGGAGAACCAGTGTAGATTGCCCCCAACCTGTTGGATTAAATAAATTTGTCCAAGAGGCTCCGTTTAAAAATTTGATTTCCTTATTATAAAAACAGCGTCCTTCTAGTCCACAATCTTTTAGTATTTTTAAATAAGGGATAAGTTTGTTGCTCAATGTTGGTTCTGTGATATTTTGTGATTCATCCAATCCCCACAAATCGGGTGTTCCATTATCTTCTTTGCTAAATAGCAAAGCTTGATTCATTGTTGTTTGGAACTTTTTAAGTTTAGAAATTGTACTTTTTTCATTTTGTTTATTGAGTAAAGTCGGTAAGGTTAAGGCTGCAACAATCCCAATGATTCCAAGAGTGATTAGCACTTCTGCCAATGTGAATGCAATTTTTTTATTCATGAATTTTCCTCAATCGCTATCTTTTAATATGTTTCCAAATGGAAACATGTGTATTACATAATACATATATAATCACAATATGTCAAGAGAAGATTATAATGAGATAAATGACAAAAATGTCCGTTATATAAAATTGTTTGGTGAGAATATTAAATTTTTGCGAACTAATTTAACACAAAAAAGTTTGCGAATATTTGCATATGAAAATGATATATCTTGTGCAACATTAAGCAGAATTGAAAATGGGCAGAGAATTCCTAATCTTTTGACATTGAAAAAGATTGCTAATGGTTTAAATTTAGCGTTAGGTGACTTAATAAATAAGATTGAAGAGAATATTCCAGACTCTATTAAAATAATTGATGATTAGTCCAGACATTTGCTTTTCTTATTTTCGTATAAAAAACATTTTACATTATGAGATGGTTCAATTTGTGTTAGGCAAGGGGAATGTTTATCACAAACATCTTTTATGTATTCAGGGCAGCGTGCGTGAAATTTGCAACCTTGTGGAAGATCGGATGGCGATGGGATTTCTCCTGAAAGTTGTATTCTTTGTTGTGGTGTTCCGTTGATTTGCGGAACCGCGCTCAATAATGCTTTTGTGTATGGATGTTTCGGCGAGCTGAATATTTGTTTTTTGTCGCCAATTTCTACAATTTCTCCAAGGTACATTATTGCAACACGATCTGCCAGATATTTGATTACGCTCATATCGTGTGTTATAAGAATAAATGTAAGTTGGTGTGTTTCTTTTAAGTGTTTTAGTAGATTAATAATTTGAGCTTGAATACTTACATCAAGTGCACTAACCGGTTCATCTGCAAGAATTATTTCAGGGGTAAGTAATAAAGCTCTTGCAATTGCAATTCGTTGTCTTTGACCTCCTGAAAATTCATGTGGATATAAGTCAAGAATTTTTTCATCTAATCCGACTTCATTAAGTTTTTCTTTAATGATATTGTCAATTTCTGTCGGATAGAAATTGGTATTAATTTTTAGTGGTTCTTGCAAGATTTCTTTGATTTTCATCTTAGGGTTAAGGCTGGCATATGGGTTTTGAAATACCATTTGAGCATTTTTTCGGTAGTTTTTTAGCTCTTTTTTATTCATTTCTAAGATGTTTTTGTTTTCATAGATAATTTTACCTGATTTAGCTTTTTCTAATCTTATAATAGTTTTGGCAAGTGTTGATTTACCACAACCGGATTCTCCGGCAATGGCTAATATTTCGCCCTTTTTAACCTCCAGATTAACCCCATTAACGGCATGGATTATTTGTTTTTCGCCACTATAACCTTTATCTGTCTGGTATTCAACATATAAGTTTTTTATTTCAAGCAAATTATTATCCATAAGGAGAGTTTAGCTTAATTATTTAATAAATGCAATTAGTAAAAAGTCTGATTCTGGATGTAAAAATATAAATAACACTTCAAAATAAGTAAATTCAAAATGTAACGAAATATAAACATAAAATATGATGATAAATTTTCTGTTGATTTGATTTTATCTGTTAAAACTTCAGCCTTCGTTGCTTTAAACTTTAATGGACTTAAGGCTTTAGATGAAAACAATGCATTGAATAGGTTTGTCTAATATCTAAAATCACGTTCACCTTCATGTATTTTAACGAGTTTTTGTTCTAAGTCTTCTTCTAGTTTATTATCTTGGAATTGTATTAACTCTTTTTGAATAAGTTTTTCACCTGCAGCTTTTGTTTCAGGTGATGCATAATCTTCTAGGTATTCTTTTAGAGTCATTAATGCATTTGGGTGGCAGAAATTATGAATTTGCTCATTTTTGCATATTTCCATAAACCTTTCGCCGGTTCTTCCCTTTCGATAACAAGCTGTACAAAAACTAGGAATATAGCCTAATTCAATTAACCATCTGATAACATCATCAAGTGGACGTCTGTCAGAAACATCAAATTGAGCAGAGTCTTCGTCCTCTGGCATTGGCTTAAAGTAGCCACCAACACTTGTTTTGGAGCCGCCGGAAACTTGAGAAATTCCAAGTTCTAAAAGTCTTTCTCTACATTTTTGACTTTCTCTTGTAGATACAATCATTCCTGTATATGGAACGGCAATTCTTATACATGCAACGATTTTGGCAAATATATCATCATCAATTCCATTATCAAATGTTTCAGGATCTATATCATCAGCTTTTCTTATTCTTGGAACACTTATTGTGTGAGGTCCTACTCCAAAAGTTGCCTCAAGGTGTTCTGCGTGCATTAAAATTGCTGCAAATTCGTATTTGTAAGATTCTAGACCAAATAAAACACCTAACCCAACATCATCAATTCCGCCTTCCATTGCTCTATCCATAGCTTCTGTATGGTAGTTATAATTATGCTTAGGACCAGTTGGGTGTAGTTCTTCGTAACTTTTTTTGTTATATGTTTCTTGGAATAAAATATATGTTCCAATTCCAGCATCATGTAATTTTTTGTAATTTTCTATTGTTGTCGCTGCAATATTTACATTTACTCGGCGAATAGCTCCGTTCTTGTGCTTAACACTATATATTGTTTTAATTGAGTCTAAAATATATTCTATAGGGTTGTTTACTGGATCTTCACCGGTTTCTATTGCAAGACGCTTATGCCCCATATCTTGTAAGGCTTCGACTTCTCGTTTGATGTCTTCTTGTGATAGCTTAATTCTTGGAATATGGGTGTTTTTCTTATGATAAGGACAGTACACACAACCGTTAACACAATAATTTGATAAGTATAGAGGTGCAAACATTACAATTCTATTTCCGTAATAGTCTTGTTTAATTTTCTTTGCAAGTTTGAATATTTCTTCATTCTTTTCCGGAATATCACAGGCAAGAAGAACAGAAGCTTCTCTATGTGTTAACCCCTTTTCTTTTTTTGCTTTTTCTAAAATTTGATTTATAAGTTCAATATTGCTTTTATTTTTTTTAGCATATTCTAAGGAGTTTAAAACTTCTTGATTATCAATAAATTCTTCGGCATTGTGTGATTTTGGATTGTACATAATTATCTCCCTCATATATATGATATGTCGATAAAAAGTAAATGTAAAGGCTATTACGTGTTTGGGATTAGTGTAAGTAAAATATCTGGCGGAAAATTCTTAACTTCTTTTATCGAAAAACTTTTTGAGTCAGATATGTTATTAACTTTGCGGTAATCGAAACAAGACAAAGCCGTGTTGTCACCGACTATTTTGGGTGCAATAAATTGGTATATTTTATCTGTAAAATCCAAGAAAGCACCATTTAGTTTTCCACCGGCTTCGACAAGTATACTCATTATTCCAAACTCATAAGTTTTGTTTAAAATAAATTCAATATCCAGCTTGTTAGCAGTTACGGGAGTTGGAACAAATTTTATATTTTTAATTTCTGGAGCTTGGATATTTGGGGCATGAAAAACAAATATTTCTCCATTTTGGTAAATTTTGGATTTAAGAAAATCTGTTTTTAATTCTCTATCTAAAATGATTTTTCGTTTGTGTGCCATTGTTGGATTGTCTCCTAAAACAGTGGATGAAGATGTTAAAATAGCATCATAACGGTGTCGAATTGTTTGAACTTCTTCTCTTGCAGCATTTGAAGTTATCCATTTTGAACTACCGGTTGATGTTGCAGTTTTTCCGTCAAGTGTTGTAGCTGTTTTTATTGCAACAAAAGTTTTATGTTGTGTCATGTTTTTGATAAAAACTTCATTTAAGTTTTTGCATTCCTCTTCAAGAACATGTTCAACGACTTCAATTCCGCTAGCTTTCAGTTTGGCAATTCCATTACCTGCAACAATTGGATTAACATCTTGCATACCGATAACAACTCGTTTAATACCTCTATCTATTATTAAATCAGCGCATGGAGGGGTTTTCCCAAAATGAGAACATGGTTCCAAATTTACAAACAGGGTTCCACCTATCGTAGCAGCAGGTGAAAGTTTTAATAATGCATCTCGTTCTGCATGGTTTCCTCCGCAATAGTGGTGGTATCCTTCCGATATAACATTTTCATTAGAATCTAAAACTACGCAACCGACAAGTGGATTTGGAGAAACATTTCCTTCTCCTTGTTTTGCAAGTTCTATACATCTTCTCATATAATAATTGTAGTCCATACTTGTATTTTAACGCAAAAAATGATATTGTAATAAGGAATAGTAAATTTACTTTAAATAAGGAGAGTATAATGGTTGATTTAAAATACATTGGGCACAGTGCATTTGAATTTAAAACAGGTGATAAATCAATATTGGTTGATCCATATGTGTCTATTAATGACAAATATGATTACAAAAAGTCTAATATTGTTGATATTTTTGTAACTCACGGGCATTCTGATCATTTAGGTGAAGCCATTGAGATTTCTAAAAATAAAAAAGCTCCAATTACTGCAATTACTGAAGTTGCTGCATATTGTGCTGATAAAAAAGTTAAAACAAGACCGGTTTGTCTTGGTAGTTGGTTAAATTATGATTGGGGACGTGCAATCTTTCTTCCTGCATACCATTCAAGTTCTCTTCCAGATGGTTCTTATGGTGGTGTTGCTGCAAGTATTCTATTTGATATTGAAGGTGTTAGAATTTTCCATGCCGGCGATACTTGCTTAACTCCTGATTTTAAAACATATAAAGAAATCTACAGACCAAACATCGCATTGTTACCTATTGGTGGTACTTACACAATGGATGTTGAGCATGCTGTTGTTGCGGCTGATTGGTTAGGGGCTAAAACAGTAATCCCTATGCATTATAATACATTCCCAGAAATTCAAGCTGATGTCGAAAAATTTGGTCAATTACTGGAACTTAACAACTCAAGATGTGTGGTAATGAACCCAAAAGATAATAATCAAAATCAAGAATAACTTATTTTAGAAAAGACAGATTAGCGTATTGCTAGTCTTTCTTTTTATTATTAATATAAGTCCTACTATAATGCACATTATAAGAAATAGTTGCCACCATGTACCAAAAAGGAAAACACTAAAACTTTTTAGTATTCTACCAATTGGACCAAATTTACCAAAACCTAGTACACCTACTAATATTAGTCCTAAACCTTCTAATTCCTTAGTATAAGGGAACTCATTTTTCACTTCATTTGTTTGTTTTTTCTTTGCCATAACTTCCTTCTTTCTTAACTTTCATAAGCACTTATGAGTTTTTTATGAATATTAGGTTCAATAGTACTTATTGCATCTATACTAGTTTCTAAACTCTTTTTATATTCTCCTTTTCTAAATAGTACTTCTGCTTTTATTAGTCCTGTTTCTACTTCTTTGTTTGAACTTCCGTATCTGTTACCATAAACTATAGTCATCTCAGCCATTTTAGCA
>OIYS01000971.1_pt1 | contig 16487 bp, 18 predicted proteins | sample 1588271 | NCBI WGS metagenome assembly OIYS01 (sample SAMN03283286) | human gut metagenome | biome: human-associated habitat; material: feces | host: Homo sapiens | place: Peru | collected 2012
GTTTAGAAGAAGCAACAAGAAGTAATTCTTATTATGTAACTGAAAGATGGTTAGGTGGAACACTTACAAACTTTAGAACAATAAGAAGAAGAGTTAAAAGACTTGAAGAAATTGAAGAAATGGAAAAGAATGGTACTTTTGAACTACTTCCTAAAAAAGAAGTTGTTGGACTAAAGAAAGAATACGAAAAACTAAATAAAGTATTATGTGGTATTCGTGCAATGGATAAACTTCCACAAGCATTAATCATCGTAGATCCTAAAAAAGAATACAATGCAATTAAAGAAGCTAGAAAATTACATATTCCAGTATTTGGTGTAGTTGACACTAACTGTGATCCAGATGATGTTGACTTTGTTATTCCAGGAAATGATGATGCAGTAAGAAGTATCAAAGTTATGCTTGGGGTACTTACAAATGCTATATGTGAAGCAAATGATCTTCCACTTGATGACTATGTAACTGAAGATGATAAAAAAGTAGCATCAGTAAAAGAAGAAACTAAAAATGAAGAAGTAAAAGTTGATGAAACTGTTTTAGAAGAAATCAAAGAAATGGAAAAAGCTGATGAACTAGAAGGAAAAACATTAGCTGAATTAAAAAAACTAGCTAAAGAAGCTGGAATTAAAGGTTTTTCAACAATGAAAAAAGAAGAACTAGTTGCAAAATTAAGTGAATAAGGAGGATATTATGGAAGTAACTGCAAGTATGGTTAAAGATTTGCGTGAACAAACTGGCGCAGGTATGATGGACTGTAAAAAAGCTTTAGCAGAAACAAATGGTAATATGGAAGAAGCTGTTAATTATTTAAGAGAAAAAGGTATTGCTAAATCTGCTAAAAAAGAATCTAGAATAGCTGCTGAAGGTTTAGCAAATATATATATTGATGGAAACAAAGCTGTTATTTTAGAAGTAAATAGTGAAACAGATTTTGTTAGTAAAAATGAAGAATTTAGAGCAATGATTGATACAATTGGTACAGCTTTATTAAAAAGTGATGTTAAAACAGTTGATGAAGCTAAAGAAGTTGAAACACAAGAAGGTACAATTGGTGAACTAATTGTTGAAAAGACAGCTAAAATCGGAGAAAAATTATCTTTAAGAAGATTTGAAATTTTAACTAAAAATGATGATGAACATTTTGGTTCATACATTCATATGGGAGGAAAAATTGCAGCTCTAACAGTTGTTAAAGGTGCAAGTGAAGATGTAGCTAAAGATGTATCAATGCAAGCTGCAGCTATGAAACCATTATATTTAAACATAAGTGATGTACCAGCTGATGTATTAGATAATGAAAAGAATGTTTTAAAAGAACAAGCTATCAATGAAGGAAAACCAGCTGACATTGCTGAAAAGATGGTACAAGGAAGAATTCAAAAGTTCTATAAAGAAATCTGTCTTGCTGAACAAGCATTTATTAAAGATGGAGATTTATCAGTAGCTAAATATGTAGCTAACAATGGTGGAGAAATACTAAAAATGGTACGTTACGAAGTTGGTGAAGGTATGGAAAAAAGAAATGATAACTTTGCCGAAGAAGTAATGAACCAAGTAAAAGGTAATTAATTAAAGTAACCTATGGGTTGCTTTTTTTCTTTGTTTATGATATTCTTTATTTGAGAATAGGAGATGTTAATATGGATAAACACAAATCAATGTTTTTTACAATAATGATTATATTTTGTATAGTACTTTCAGGTATTGGAGGATTCTTTTTAGGAACAAAGTTTGGTGAAAAAAATCAAGTAAAAGTTGAAGAAAAAAGTTCTACAGAAGGAGCTAATAATGGAGAAAAATAAATCACTTTATGTTACACTAGTTGTAGTATTTTGTGTAATATTATCAGGACTTTCAGGATTCTTTCTTGGGACTAATTTTGTAAATAATCATAAAACACCGATTAAAAACAATGAAAACAAAAATAATAATGAAGAAAATAAACCAACTAAAATTAATGTTGAAGATTACAAACAATATACATTTGAAATATTATATAATTTCATTCAAAGTAAAAATGGTGATTTAAATAATTATTTAACAAATTTAAATAATAATCAAAAACTGTATGCCGCGGGACTATTATATTTTGAGAATGAAGATGAAAAATTTAAAAATCAAAAGTTTGAAGATTTAAAAGAAAATTTAGTAAATATTTATGGAACAGATCTAAATGTTTTACCTAATGATTATTACATATTACCAACTGATGAAGAACCGTTATTTAAATATAATAAAGAAACAGATGAATACATATATAATGAGAATACTCCGGGAACCGATATAATTACAGATTTAAGTAACGGATATATTTATAATTATAAATTAGAAAGTACTGAAGAAAAAGACAATATTTTAACAATTACTTATTATGGTTTATATGCCCTTCAAGATGAAATTGGGCCAACTACAGTAACAAATGCCAATAATATTTCAAGATTAATTAATTATGATAGTGAATTTGATAAAATGAGTGATGAAGAATACTTTAAACAAGCTTTTGCAAATAATAAAGATGATTTTTTTAAATTTACATATTCATATAAAAAAGTAGATAACAAATATATTTTAATTGATTTTAAACAAGCATAGGCTTGTTTTTTTGACATTATTTTACCTAAAAAAAGGAAACTGACTTTATAAATGCAAAATAATTTGGTAAAATATAAATGGAGATGTAATTTTAATGGAAAAAATATATATTAAGAATAAAAAAATGTTTAAAAGTAAAACACAAATGATTATATACTTAATAGTATTTTGTTTACTTATATATGCGTTTATATATTTAGGAAAAAAAGATTATAATGTAAAACTTCCAGATAATGAGAGATTTGCTAGTGAATTTAGTATGGTTTCAGAAGATAATGTTTTTAAATATGTAAGTGCAGTAGATGCTAGAATGGTTTCCCGTAAGGCAAAAGGAATTGTATTATTTGGCACTAACAACGAATGGGTAGATTATTACGCTTATATGGTAAATAAAATTGCTAAAGAAGTTGGAATAAAAGAAATATATTATTATGATTTTACTAAAAATAGAAAAGATAACAATGGAACATATGAAGATATAGTTAAAAATTTAAGTGAATATGTAACATATAATGACAAAGGCGTGGCAGAAATTTATGCACCATCTTTACTGGTAGTTAGCAATGATAAAGTTTTATTATTTGATTCTGAAACATCATTTATTAAAGGAAAAACAACTCCGAGTGAATATTGGAATCAACAAAAAACATTAGAAAAAGAAGAAATGTTAAGACAAGTATTTACACAATATATGTCTAATTAAAGAGGTTACTATGGATAATACGAAAAATACAATCGGAGCTATATTTTTAGGAATAATAATATTAGCATTTATAATCGGCGGTTTTTTTGCGATGAAATATTTAACAAATCCTAAAAATATTAAAAAAGAAGAAAAAACAAATGAAGAGTTAAAAACAGAATTAAGAATAAATACAAGTAAAGATTATATCTATTTTGATAATACAAAAGAAATAATAAATGAAATATATAAGGAAGATGTTGTATTAAATTTTAAAGGATTAGAACAAATAAATGAAACATTACATAACGAAGTAGAAAATTTAAGCAATAATATAGTTAAAACTGATAACCAAGAAATACCAGAAGGTGTTACATGTGAAAATGATTTGTATAGTTTTTCATACAGAGATTATGAAAATACACAATATCAAAAATATTCAAGTGTAGTAATTCGTGATTATGATTACAACTGTATAAATGGATCATTACCAAAAAATCTAAAAAGTTTCGTAATAGATAATACTTCGGGAAAAATAATAACAAATGAAGAATTATTATCAACATTTAATATTACCGAAGAAAGTATTGTAGAAAAAGTAAAAAAGAGACTTGAAGATACTCAAATATTAGATGAAGATATTCAAGTAATTGATATAGGCGGAACAATTAATGACTTTAATAATACAACATATAACGAATTAAAAGCATTAAGTATTAGTAAAAATGGCAAATTAAAGATAAATTTTATTGTAAAATCTAATAAAATTAATTATAATGATAGTATAGAATTAAATTAAAGGAGAAATTATGGACACAGAAAAAAAAATGATTGCTACGATAGAATCATTAAAATCAAAATTAACAACAATCAGGGCAGGTAGAGCAAATCCTGCTATGTTAAATGGAATCATGGTTAATTGTTATGGTATGGCTACACCAATTCAAGGGGTAGCAAATATTACTGTACCAGAAGCAAGAAAATTATTTGTAAAGCCATTTGATAAAAGTACATTAAAAGACATAGAAAGAGCTATAAATGAAGCAAATTTAGGGATTGCTCCAACAAATAATGGTGAAATGATTATTTTAAGTATTCCTGAATTAACTGAAGACCGTCGAAGAGAATATGTTAAACAAGCAAAGACAATCGGCGAAGAAGCAAAAGTAGCTTTACGTAATATTAGGCAAGATGCTAATAATGAAATAAAAAAAGAAGAATATCCAGAAGATGAAGAAAAACTATATTTAGAAGAAATTCAAGAATTAATAACTAAATATAACAAAGTTGTTGATGAAGAAATTAAGCAAAAAGAAGAAGAATTAATGCAAGTTTAATTAGAAAAAATTTTTAAAGCGTGTTATAATAAACTTATAAAACGTGCTGCTATAAATGGCCTAAGACCAGTTTTATAGCAGTTTTTTTATTCGGAGGTAAAAATGAGAAAATATGTAGTATATAGAAAAGAAGTGTGTAAAGTTATTGAAGAAAAAGAAGTTGTTTATGTTTTAATACCAGCTTATGATAATTCCATAAAATATAAAATTTCAGTAGATTCTCCATTATTAAAAGATCTTATAACTAAAGAAGAAATAGATAAATTATTATTAGAAATTCCTCATATAGACGTATTAAGTATGTCAGATAAACAAATTGAACAATCATACAAAGAATTAATGAATAGTGGAACACATGAAGATCTAGTAAAAATAATTAAAACGACATATTTAAGAAATCAAATACGAATATTAAATAATAAAAAAATAAGTGATAAAGATGATGAATATTTAAAAAGAGCAGAAAAATATTTATACGAAGAAATAGGGGTAGTATTAAATATGTCTTTTGAACAAACCAAAGATTATATTATAAAGAAAATAAGCGAGATTCAAAAATGATTGTATTATTTATCAAAATATGGTAAACTTAATTATAATAGGTGAAGGTAATGAGTAAGAAGAAGTTTATAATATTTTTGATTTTTTGTGTTATTGTATTAGCTGGGGGAGTATCTTTTGCTATTTTTAAACATAGTGATAATGTTAAAGCAAGTGATTTAATTTTTGTTAATATGATGGGGGATGAAGCAGTAATATATGCCGTTGAAGATGAAAGCTATAATTATTTTGAAGTAGAGTTTGAGTTACGTAATGCAGAACTAAGTGGTGTGTCTAAATTGTTAAGTTCTTGGAGGATTGACGTTAACTCGATTGGCAGATCAGAAAATGTGGATTCAGAAGGTAACGTAGTTAGTACTCGTGAATATATAAGAGCAATATTTATTAAAACTGATGACAGTTATGAAAAAAAAGAAAAAGGAATTGGAAAAATCTCGTTTAGAAAAATAAATGGTTTGCTGGAGGATTATCAAGTTGTATATCATGATATTTACACAGTAAAAAAAGTAAATCTCAATAAATATGATATGTCTGCGAAAATAATGAAAAATAATAAAGAAATAGCTTCTGTAAAAGATGGTGAAGAGTTTGATTATATTATAAATATAAAAGGAATGGGTAACTATTATAATGATAAGAATGTTACAGTTTCTACGACTATACCAGATGATTTAGAAATAGTTTCAAGTGATGCTACAAGCGCAAATAATCAAACATTAACCTGGGGTTTAGGAGTTCCTTCAAAGGGTGGTTATGAAAAACAATTAAATGTTAAAGTAAAAGCTAAAAAACTAGGTACCTATAATAATGATTTTATAATGAGTGTAGGTGATGACAAGACAACTATTAGTAAAACGGTTGCAGTTAGCAATTCTAATGTCGAACTTAAGATTACTCCAAGTGCTACTTCAGCAACTCCAAATGATGTATTTTACTATGATTTTAATATAAAAAATACTGGAAATATCAAAAGTGGAAAAATTTCTGTAAATAGCTTACTAGATTCTAATTTAAAACTTTTAAGTGCATCAAAAGAATATAGTAACACTAACAATAATTATACATTTAGCATTGACCCTCTTGCTCCGAATGGTGAAGAAACGATCAGATTAAAAGTGCAAGTAAACGGAAATATTACAGCTAAAACAATTGAAAATAAAACGACCATAACTGAAACTGGTAAAGAATCAATTTTAGTAACAAAAAATATAAATGTTTATATACCAAAATTGAGTCTGAATATTTCATCAAGTAAAACAAGTGTTAAACGCGGAGATGAAACAGAGATTAGTGTAACATTAGCAAATAATGGTGATGGAAATGCTAAAAATGTTAAAATTGATTATAACATAGATGAAAATTTTGAAATTATAAATAAAGTGGGAGAATCAACTATCGAAAATTTATCATCGGGAAAAAATAGTACATTAAAATTAAAATTAAAAGCTAAAAATGATTCATCAGTTGGCTCAACAAATAACATAGTAACAGTTACATCTAGTAATCATGCAAATTTAACCAAAAATATAAATTTAACAATCGTTGATTCAAAATTAGAAATGACTTCAACTATAAGTAAAAATAATATCGAAGGTAATAATGTAATAAAGCCCAATGAAGAATTTAATTATAAAATAAAAATAAAAAATACAGGAACAAGTATAGCAAATAATGTAACAATTAATAAATTAATAAATAATAATATTGAATTTATAAGTGCGTACGATGAAAAAACTAATGAAACAATTAATTTAACAGCTAATGAAAATTCTGTAAATTTAGTTATTGGTAATATAAATATAAATGAAGAAAAAAATATAATAATAAAAGCAAAAGTTAAAAGTGATGCAAAATTTAATCAAATACTTGATACCCAAACTGATCTTTTTGAAAATGGAGTATCAAAAATATCAACCACTGAAAAAATTATTATAAGTGATTCTAATGTTTATTTCTTAAATGAACCAAGTACATTAAGAGTATCAAAAGATGAATTAGTAACATATAAAATAAAAGTTATTAATAGTGGTAATGAAAAAGCAGAAAATATAACTATAAAAACATTTATTCCTAAAGAATTAGAAAGTGTTAAAGTATCAGTAAAAAATGATTTTGAAATAGTAAAAGAGAATAGTGATGAAATAATAACAACAATCTCATCTCTTGAAGCAGAAGAAGCAAAAGAATTTGAAATTACAGCAAAAGTAAAAAATAATGTTCAAAATGATGATGAAATAGTTTTAAAAAGTATTTTAACTAATAAAGATAAAGAATTTGAATCAAGCAGTAGTATTAAGGTAATTGATAGTATTTTATCTATAAGTTTAAAAAGTAGCGTAAGTGAAATAAAAAGCAATGAAGAATTTTATTACACAGTTAAAATAACAAATTCTGGTAATAAAGATGCTTCAAGTGTAGTTTTAATAAATGAAGTAGATAAATTATTAAGTATATTAGACTCAAGTTCCGGAACAGTTGATAATAACATAATTACTTGGACAATAGATAATATTCCTAAACAAAGTTCAAAAACAATTACAATAAAAGTTAAAACTGGAAAAATAACTGAAAATACAAAATTAGTAAATAAAGTAACATTAAAAGGTAATGATAAAGAAACATCAGAAACTATGGAAGTATTATTAAAAAAAGATAATATTGAAAATCCTAGAACAGGTAATTTTATAAGTTTAATAAGTATATTAATTCTTTTAGTAGCAGGAGTATTTCTAGTAATAATCCCAAATAGAAAAAGAATATTAAGACATATTTAAAGGTAGTGTAATCAAACACTACCTTTAATAATTGGTTTATTTTGTAATTCATATGAATAAGTATTAGTATTATTAATTAAATCATATACTAAACTTGCAAGTAATTCATATTTATAAATTAAAGAATCTTTATTAATAACATTTGGAATATTTAATTTGTTTTTTATAGAATTTAAATAATTCATGCCATTATTATCAAACCCAAGTATTTTTGTATAATCTAAATTGTTTAAATTATCAGCTTTTTTTAATCCGATTAAAATATGAATAAACATTCTATTTAATCTATTATAAGTATATCTTTTAGTTTTAATTAAACTAATAAATTCTTCTAAATTATTTGCATTAACAATACATTTTTTTAATCTATATTCTATTCCTTCATCAACATCTAAATAACTATTTAAATTATTATCCGTAATAATTTTAGTTTTCAATAACTTGAAAAAAATATTATAATCTATTCTAATCAAATTATTAATTGATTCATTAGGTAAATAATTTGTTATATCATTATTATTTTTAATTTTATTTCTTATATTAGATGCACTAATTATTTCTTCATCACTATTTATATCATGATAGTTATTAGTTCTTTTTATAGATTCAGGAATTATAGAAAAATCATTTTTTATAATTGATTTTATATAAGAGATACCTAACAAATCATTTGGATTAAAAGAAAAATCTATATTACAAGCCTTTGCTAAAGCAGTGGGATAATTTAAACCAACATCCATATATTTTTTTACATTTAAATTAAAATCATTTTCAAATTCTTTGTTAGCTATTTTAGTAAGTAAAGAAATATCATTACATTCACTTCCAAAAATAATTTTATCAACATGAAAATTATTAAGTATCTTTATACTTGCATCAGCAAAATTATCTGCTGATTGAGTCCCGTATATAAAGGGGAGTTCTAAAACTAAATTAACACCATACGAAAGAGCTATTTTTGTCTTTTCTTCTTTAGTCAAAATAGATATTTCTCCGCGTTCTAAAAAGTAACCATTTAAAACTAAAATTAATATTGCATCCGGATACATTTCTCTAATTCTTTTTATATGATAAATATGTCCATTATGAAATGGATTATATTCTGCGATTAAACCAATTACATTCATTATATCACCTAATTTACATAAAAATATGTTCCACTCATTGTCGCTACTAATTTATTTTTATCATTTTTTACTTCACAATCTAAAACACATGTTTTAGATCCATTTTTTATAATTCTACTTGTTGCGATTAAATATTTTCCAGTACCTGGAGATATAAAATTAATCGAAGAATTTAAAGTAACAGCATCTCTTCCAAGACTTCTACATTTTACTCCCATCGCTGTATCTCCAATACTAAATATTAAACCACCATGTACAATATTAAAAGGATTTAAAGTTTCTTCAGTAATCATAACTTTAACTTTTATATCATTATCATCATTTATTATATCCATTTTATTATAATTTATAAAATCATTCATATTTTTTCGCCTCTTTAAGATTATATCATTTAAAAAAGGGTTAGTAAATGATATAATACTATTGTGATGTCGTATGAAAATATTTATAATGGGACCAACCGGAGTTGGTAAAACAAAATTAAGTATAGCTTTAGCAAAAAAGTTTGATGCCTATGTTATTAATTGTGATGCAGTACAAATTTATGAAGGACTAAATATAGGAAGTGCAAAAGTAACTGAAGATGAAAAAGATGGAATAAAACATTTTCTATTTGATATAAAAAAAGCAAATGAAGAATATAGTGTCAAGGATTATCAAGCTGATTTAAGAGATCTTTTTGAAAAATACAAAGATAAAAATCTTATAATTGTTGGAGGTACAGGTCTTTATGCTACCGCTGGTGTATATGATTATAGATTTAGTGAAGAAGTAAAAAAAGACTATAGCAAATTTAGTACTGAAGAACTTTATAAAATGGCATTAGAAAAAGATCAAACTTGTAATATTGATAAAAATAATCGTGTAAGATTAGAACGATTTTTACAAAGAGAAAACACTAATATTGTGGATCCAATTCTTCTTTATAATGATGTGATATTTATTGGTTTAACTACAAAAAGAGAAGATTTGTATGAAATTATTAATAAAAGAGTAGATAAAATGATAGAACAAGGCTTAATAGACGAAGTAAAAAACTTATATAAAAAATATCCGAATAGTTTAATTTTGAAAAGAGCTATAGGGTATAAAGAAATAATAAGTTATTTAGAAAATAACATTACACTAGAAAAAGCAATTGAAGAAATAAAAAAGAACAGTAGACATTATGCTAAAAGACAATATACTTGGTTTAATAATAAAATGACTATAAAATGGTTTGATGTTGATTTTAATAACTTTAATAACACTATAAAAGATGTAGAAAGTTATATTTTATCTTGTCATAAATAATATATTATGATATAAATATAAAGGTGGTAATATGAAAAATCAAAAACAAAAAAGCATAATAATAATTTGGATAAGTTTATTTATTTTATTAACATTTTTAGTTTTTTATATAATAGGAATTAACTCATCATCATTAGTAAATAATGTTTTTAAAAATATTTCATTAGGTTTAATTATTGTAAGTGTTATTTCTTTATTTTGTGGTATTTTTCTATTAATAAAAAATAAAAAGAGAAAAGGCTATGCTAAAAAAATTACATGGATATTTTCAAGTTTAGTAAGTCTTTATGTAATGGGGTGCATAACATTTTTAATTCTATTATATGGACCAGTTGAAAACTTTAAAAATTGGCTAATTACAACTGCCATGGCAACGATGAATCATCAACATTATTGTAAATGGTTTTATAATGATGAAGAAATAAATAAAGTATTGGGCAATAACTATATTGATGATGGTGGAAGACAAACAGATCCTTCTTTAATAGATCATACTGAAACAATAAATTATGCCAATGAATATGAAAGAGAAATACTTGAAAGAGAAGAGGGCGTCTTATATAAAGTTATTAATTTAGATGTCAATGGTGCAAAAGCCTATCTGGGTGTAGTTTATGATGCTAGTAAAATCAAGGTTGGATACTCTAAATGGTTAGGTAGGAGTGGTCAATATGTTTATGATATGGCTAAAGAACAAGGATCGGTTCTAACCATAAATGGTGGAGGATTTTTAGATCCTGGTCACAATACAAAAGGAGAACGTCCAGTCGGAGTAACAATATCAAATGGAAAAATTATAACAGATGAAAAATTAGCTTTAAATTCAACATACGGAATAATTGGCTTTAATAAAGATAATACTTTAGTGTTAATGCACGATATTGATGGAGAAAAAGCTCTTGAGGCTGGTGTTAGAGACGCTGTTACAATGGCTCCATTTTTGATAGTAAATGGAGTACCATCATTTACAAAAGGTAATGGTGGATGGGGAATAGCTGCTAGAACTGCAATTGGGCAACGAAAAGATGGTATAGTTTTATTTTTAGTAGTTGATTCTAATGTATCTCGAACCAAAGGTGCAACTATGGTTGATTTAGTAAATATAATGCAAAGATATGGTGCTATAAATGCTGCAAATTTAGATGGAGGTACTTCATCAGCTATGGTAGTTGAAGGCACAATGATTAATGACCCAATAGATTCAACGGGAAGCCATAAAACCAGAGGGATTCCAACAGTATTTAATGTAATTCCATAATAAAATCTAGTAACAAAATACTAGACTTTTTCGTTTTTACTAACCATAATTATATCAATATTATTAATTTTAGCTAAAGTTAAGAAGTCTTTTAATGCTATATTTGTTTCTCCACCTTCAAGTTTAGCTGTCCAGCCTCTTTTTTTATTTAAATCATTAGCAAATTCAGCTTGCGTTTTTTCAGTACAATCTCTCATAAACTTAATAATTTCTTTAGTATTATATTTATTACAAAGTATTTTCATATCTTCACCACGTAAAAATCGTATCACAATATTTTCAGGTAATATATCAGATAAATGTTATGTTTATTTTGATATTTATGTAGTTCCTTCAATGACCTTAGCTGAATATGTTTTGTCACAATATACAGGAACCCAAGTGCGTGGAAGTTAGTTGGTAAAAATGAAAGTGATATTACAAAAGGTTATGGATATGCTAAGGGAGAAAATTGGTTATATGGGGGTTGCTGAGAATGGACAATTTCTCGTAATTCAGCCGATTCTAAAGCGTTTGGGGTTTTCAATGATGGTAGTATCGCTAGTGCTATGGATAACTACATGTATGGAGTAAGACCTTCCTTCTTTCTTGATTCTTCAATTATGTATGTATCAGGGGTAGGGACCATGAACGAACCGATAAGGATAAATTAAAATAGATAGCAAATTAGCTATCCTTTTTAGTTTAATTAAATTCCAAATAATAAAGACTATTAAAATTATGTTCTTCAATAACTGTATCGCCTTTATCAGCATCTTTTATTTCTTCCGTAGTTTTCAAAAAATAAGTATGAAATAAATAATCTTTACTATCATTACTAACCGGATCATCCCAAGTAAGATCTAAATGTAACCATTTACCATCAACATTTACAGCATTCCAAATATGCCCAGTTGCTGAATAACTTATTTCATCCGGAGTAGTGGCAATCTTATAATTATCAAATCCCATTTTAGTTAAAAATATTGCCATTAAATCGGTATAGCCATTACATGTTGCAAATCCTTGAAACAAAGGCCCATAAGCATTATAAGATTTATAATTACTATTGCCTGTTAAATTTCTTTCTACATCATATTTAGCATTATCAATAATATAATCATGAATAGCCTTAATTTTTTGTGTGTCATCCATATTATCTTTTATAATAGAATTAATAATACCATTAACTTTTGTATTAATATCATTTATTTCCTTTTGATCATATAAATAAAAGACTTTAAAGGTTATTTCCCCAGAATCAGAAATACTTGTTTTAACATTCGTAAAACTATTAAAAGGGTGAGAGTAATTATTTAAATGTGTAAGTATTAATTCATCACCACTTATTTTTGAAACATCAGCTAAACATTTAGTATATTCTTTAGGACAATAAAACGTAAATTCATTCCAACCATTATCTATGACTGAATAAAAAATATTTAATAAATCTTGATATGAGTAGGGAGTAAAATTATCAGTTTTTTGGACAAATAAATAATTTCCATTTTTTGTAAATTCATTAGCTTTTTTAATTACTAATTTAGGCTCGTTTTCAAAAACATTAGCAAGTTTATCTGTAATGGGATTAATAAAATATAAACTTAAAGATAGAATAATAATTGGTAAAACAGGTATTAAAGCCTTCTTCATGTTGCATCACCTTACATATATAATATCAAAAAAAAATAAAGTAAACAATTGTTACTTCATATTTTTAACTTTTTGTGTCAATCTAGATTTTTCTCTATCAGCAGTATTTTTCTTAATTAAACCTTTGCTAACTGCTTTATCTGTATATTTTTGAATATCTTTAATTAATTTATCTGCTTCTTCTTTATTTGCAGCAGCAATAGCTTTTTCGCAGTTCTTAATAAGGTTTTGAACACGCATCTTTAGTTCATGATTATTTTCTGTTTTTTTAGCAATTACTTTAACAGCTTTTTTTGAACTTTTAATATTTGGCATAATCCAGCTCCTTCCTTGTTTCTTATTAATTTTAACAAAAAATTAAGCATTTAGCAAGTAATTTTAGCATAATTATCTTAAAAAGCTAAAATTTTATTTTAAATCATTATTATCTTCATCTTTATTATCATGTTTTATAAAAGCTTTAAACATTTCTAGCATCAGTTTTCTATCTTCATTTGTAAGACTAGTTGTTTCTTTTAAAATATTTTTCATTCTAATTAGATTAACTTTATTAATTTCACTTTTTAAAACAAAACCTGCATTATATAAAAGGTTAAAAAATAAATTTACAAATCTTTTTCGTTCCTCTTTAGAAAACTTCTTTAAGATATTTTCAATTTTTAGATGAAAGTCTTTTGAATAATTTGATAATTGACAGTTTATAAATTTATTATTATTCCATTTCCATGTATGAATATTATGTTGAAACACTTGATGAGCATTACTTTTAACTATAAATTTATCTCCGAGTGAATCAAATATCATTCCTACGACACTTTCTTCGGGATAATAGTTTTTAATTTTTTTAGAGACACTTTTTAACTTCTTCAAATTTATAATTTCTGTTAAAAAACCAGGCCCATCAAAATTGAATATATAATCAATTTGATATTTCTTTAAAATATTTTGTTCCATTACTGCACTAATTGCCAGATTACCACCTTTAGAATGCCCTCCGACATAAACAACAAAATCATCAAATTTAATATTTTTCTTTAAAAAATTAATGGCATGTTCTTGAGCAGGAATCGGGTACATATAAGACATTTTAAAATTTTCTTCCCAACCCACTAGTTCATCATCAGTTCCTTCAAAAGCAATATATTTAAAATGTCCAGGAACTTTAATTGCAATCGCTGCAAATTGTGTTTCATGATTAACAAGTTTTTTATAATTAGTAATAATATTATCTTTAAATCTAATTGAACTAGCCATTTCTTTAAATAACTCTTTATTCTTTTCTAAAAATTTATCTTGATACTTTAATAAAAAACGATTCCTTGTTTTTTCATAAGCATCTTTAATAGTTATTTTATCATTTATAATTCCCATAAAATTAATGTATGGTAAAATTGAATATATCGCGGCATCAATTTCATTAAACGGATAGTCTTTAAAAGTTTTATTTTTATTCTCTTTTACATATTTTACTAAATTATCCATATGAATCACCTATAAATATTATAAACTAAAATTTTTTTAATTTAAAGTATTCCTTTCGACAAATTATATGCAGTTAATAGTATATAATGTATTAAAGGGTGAGAAAATGTCTAGATTAAAATTAAGAAATGGATTAAAAAGTCAAATTTTAAAACTAATATTAGTAATTATTTTAATAATTATATCTTTTATAGTAACTTTTAAACTATTATACGATAAAATTGATATAGAAATGGATAATAATACATATCTAGGTTATTTAGTAAAAGATTCATTTAGTAATTATGATTTAAATGATTTAAAACGACTTTCATCAACAGAATTTTTATTAAAATATTCTTTTGGAATTGAAAAAATAAATACCGGTACAAATGTAGATATTGTTACACCAGTTATAAAAAATGAAGAAAACAATGATAAAACAACTAATAAAGAACCATTAGTATATATTTTTAATACTCATCAAACAGAAGGCTACAACAGTAATTTTTTAGAAAGTTTTAATATAAATAATACTGTGTTCATTGCGAGTCATATCTTAAAAGAGTATTTACAAGATTTAGGAATATCATCTATTGTTGAAGAAAATAGCATCGTAGATGTATTAAATACTAATGGTTGGAAATATGGATACAGTTATAAAGCAAGTAGAATTTTAATGGAAAATGCTTATAAAGAAAATCCTAGTTTAAATTTCTTTATAGATTTACATCGTGATGCAGCCTCATATGAACGAACAGTTCTAGAAATAGAAGGTAAAAAATATGCAAAAATTTTGTTTGTAGTAGGGCTTGAGCATGATAATTACGAAAAAAATTTAGCTTTAGCAAAGCACCTTAATGAAAAAGTAAAAGAAATAAATCCTTCATTAAGTCGTGGAGTATTAGAAAAAAAAGGACCCGGGGTTAATGGTAAATATAATCAAGATTTTAATCAAAATACAATACTTATAGAAGTAGGTGGTCAATATAATTACATAGAGGAGGTGAACAATACTCTAAAAATAGTGGCTAAAGTCATTTATGAGTATTTAGAAAATGAAAAAAAAGAATAATTGGTTTAAAAAATTTTTAAGCACAACTTTTATTATATTTATGGGATTATACATATCAAGTGTCAGTGGTTTTTATGAAGCAAAATTAAGTAATAAAGTTGCGTTAACTGATGAAGCTATAAAAAAGTTTGAACAAGATGTTTTAGAAGGAAAAAATGTCGATGTTAATACATATATATCAAATAATAATGTTGATTACAGCAATAAATTTACAGAATCAGGTGAAAAAATAAGTGAAGCAGTAACTAAAATTTTAACCGAAGGTTTTAGTGGGGCTTGGGATGCTATAAAAGTTTTATTTTTTTAATAATAAACTATATTGTTAAAAGTGCTTTTTTTCTATCGCTTTTCATGTCTTTAACAAATTCTATACATAAATTAGCATACTAATTTAAATTTGATATTAAAAATACACTACACAATTACGTTTAAATTTATTTACTAATATCTATATTTTTTTATTTCTTCTTCACTTAATCCTGTTACAGCCACAATCTTTTTTATTGGAATGTTTTCTTTTAATAAGTTTATAGTCATCTCACGTTGAGCTTCTATTTTACCAGATTTAAGTCCTTCAGCTAATCCTTTTTCAAGACCTTCTTTTAATCCTTCTCTTTTTGCAATATTCCTTTCGGTATTTTTAATGTACTTTTCCTCTTCTTCCGGAGTAATATCATATATGAATACATCATCTT
>OIYS01000972.1_pt1 | contig 16474 bp, 15 predicted proteins | sample 1588271 | NCBI WGS metagenome assembly OIYS01 (sample SAMN03283286) | human gut metagenome | biome: human-associated habitat; material: feces | host: Homo sapiens | place: Peru | collected 2012
GGCGGTAGAAAAAGCGGATAATCATTCCCTTGGAGAAATCCGATAGGATTTCATCTGCTTTCCTTGTATTTATGCTGAATAAAAGTCAAATAATTTCTCTTATCCGCTTTTTAGGTCTGCGCTTTTTTAGCCTTCACTATTGGGTTTCGCCCTTGACGCGGAGGCGATTCAACGCCCGCGCAATATTCGCTTGCGCAAGCCTATACTCATGTATACTGCGCCTCTGCAGCACCGCCTCACGCGAAGCCTCGAGCTCGCGTCTTGCGCGGTTGGCATCAATTTCCTCGGGTCGCTCTGCAGCGCCGACCAGCACAAGCACCTCTCCGCCCTCCGCCTTTACGAGCCCTGAAGAAACGGCAAGAATATGCTCCTCCCCCTCGGGCGTACGGTATGTAAGCTTACCAGGCACAATAGCGCTTATCATATTACTGTGCAGCGCCATAATTCCGTACTGACCGTCGCTCGTCGGAACGATGAGTGAGACGCACGGTCCCTGATACTCGGCTCCGTCGGAGGCGAGTATTTTTACGTTAAAGGTGTTCATGCGTTGCCCTCTTTTGCAAGCTGCTCTGCCTTGACCTTGACATCGTCGATGGTTCCGACGTTGAAGAACGCCGCCTCGGGATATGCATCCATATCACCGTCAAGGATGGTACGGAAGCCGCGCACGCTCTCGCGCAGCGGGACATATATTCCCGGCAGACCCGAGAACTTTTCCGCAACATGTGTCGGCTGCGAGAGGAAACGCTGTATCTTTCTCGCACGTGTAACGACCTTTTTATCCTCATCGCCGAGCTCGTCGATACCGAGAATGGCGATGATATCCTGCAGCTCGCTGTACTTCTGCAGTACCTCCTGCACGCCGCGCGCAACGTCGTAATGCTCCTGACCTACGATATCCGCCTCAAGTATACGCGAGGAGGATGCAAGCGGGTCGACGGCGGGGTATATGCCCTGCTCGGAGATCTTTCTCGAGAGGACGGTCGTTGCGTCAAGGTGCGAGAAGGTCGTAGCGGGTGCGGGGTCGGTAAGGTCGTCGGCAGGGACGTAGACCGCCTGTACCGATGTTACCGAGCCGTCGCGCGTCGACGCGATACGCTCCTGCAGCGCGCCCATCTCCTCCGCGAGCGTAGGCTGATAGCCGACTGCGGAGGGCATACGTCCGAGCAGGGTCGAGACCTCGCTGCCCGCCTGGACGAAACGGAATATGTTATCTATAAACAGCAGCACATCCCTGTGCTCCTGCTCGCGGAAGTACTCCGCCATGGTAAGACCGGAAAGCGCGACGCGCATACGCACACCGGGGCTCTCGTTCATCTGACCGAACACAAGCGCAGTCTTTCCGATAACTCCGCTCTCCTTCATCTCATTCCAGAGGTCGTTGCCCTCACGGCTGCGCTCTCCGACTCCCGTAAAGATGGAGTATCCGCCGTGCTCCATGGCGACGTTGTGTATCAGCTCCTGAATAAGCACCGTTTTGCCGACACCCGCGCCGCCGAAAAGTCCTATCTTACCGCCCTTGGGGTACGGCTCAAGCAGGTCAATGACCTTGATGCCCGTCTCGAGCACCTCGACTGCGGGGCACTGCTCATCAAAGCGCGGTGCGCGGCGATGTATCTCCCATCTGGGTGCATCATCGGATATCTTCTCTCCCCCGTCTATCGGGTCGCCGAGAACGTTGAACATGCGTCCGAGCGTATTCTCGCCGACGGGTACGCTGATACCGTGTCCGCTCGCCTTTACGGGCATTCCGCGGACAAGGTCCTCGCTCTCCGAAAGCATGATGCAGCGGACGGTATTTCCGCCGACATGCTGCGCAACCTCCATAACGCGGGTCTTGCCGTGGACCTCGACCGACAGCGCCTCCTTTATATGCGGGATGCTGCCCGGCTCGAATTCGCAATCGACGACAGGTCCGGAGACCTCAACGATCCTTCCCGTATTCATCACTTATCACCTATATCCATAGCCCCCGCGGGAGCTCCCTTTCCTGCGAAAAATGCGACTGTTCCGCGCCGCCCGATCGCGCCGACTTAGCTCTGCTGTCGGAATTTATGCCTCGGATGCCTGTGCCCGACGCTTTTTGCGTTTTCGCCGCTGAGCCTTGGCACCCGCGGAGACCTCGGTGATCTCCTGCGTTATCGCCGCCTGACGTACGCGGTTAAAGCTTACGGACAGCTCCGCAAGCATCTTTGCCGCGTTGTCGTTTGCAGCGCTCATTGCCGACATTCTCGACTCCTGCTCACAGCAGAAGGAAGCGACAAGAGCGCTGTAAATAAAGCCTGTAATATAGCTCTCGGTTGCGTTGTCGAGCACCGCCTCAACCGACGGAACGAACTCAAACGGCGATTCCACCGCCCTCTCGCCCTCATGGGTGAGAAAGTCCTTGCGATGGAACGGCAGCAGTCGCGTGCTGCGCGGAGTGCATTCGAGCTTTGCGTCCATGTCGGTATATATAACGTATATCTTGCCTATCTCGCCGCGGTTATAGAGATCGAGCAGAAGCTCGCTTATCTCTCGCGCACGGCGGATGGTGGGATTTTGCGCGGTGTATAGAAAGCTGCGCTCAACCTTATATTCGGTCGTGCTGAAATGCGCTCTGCCGTACTCGCCGACAACGAAAAGACGCGTGTCGGGATGTGCCGACAGCATTCCCTCCGCCTCGCGGAGCACGTTCTGATTGTATGCGCCCGCAAGACCCTTATCAGCCGTTATAACAAGGCATGCATAGGTATCAACGCTGACGGGAGCGCCGTCGGCAGGATAGAAATACTTGCTCTCAACACCGTCGACGGTGCGGAAGATACGCTTCATCTCGCCCTTCAGAGCGTCAAAATACGGGCGGGTCATATCAAGCTCCGCCTTTGCTTTTCTAAGCTTTGTAGATGCAATGAGATACATCGCATTAGTTATCTTCTGCGTGTCACGGATGCTCGACATCCTATCCTTAATTTCCTTCGTGCCGGTCATGCTCACTCACCCGCCGATGTACGGCAATACTCCTCGCACGCGCGGAGAATGCGTGCACGGCTATCGTCGCTAAGCACTCCGCTCGAGGTAATCTCGCTGCATGTGCCCGACTCGCTCGCGCTGACGTACTCAAGCATAGCGGCTGCAAACTCGGGCACTTTTGCCGTCGGAACATGCTGAAATACGTGACCCAAACCCGCAATAAGCAGAATAACCTGCTCGATATCCGAATAGGGATGACCGTTCTTCTGACGCAGCAGCGCCATAAGGCTCTTGCCATATTCGAGCTGATTCTGCGTCGCCTCGTCGAGGTCGCCCGAGAACTGGGTAAAGACCTCCATCTCGCGGTACTGTGCGAGCTCAAGACGCAGCGAGCCTACCGCCCGCTTCATAGCCTTTGTCTGTGCGCTGCCGCCGACACGGGAAACCGAAAGTCCGACGTTGACCGCAGGGCGCTGTCCGGCAAAGAACAGCTCGCTCTCGAGAAATATCTGTCCGTCGGTTATCGAGATGATGTTGGTCGGGATGTATGCGGAAACGTCACCCGCCTGCGTCTCTACTATCGGCAGAGCCGTCATGCTTCCGCCGCCGCGCTCCTCAGAGAGATGCGCAGAGCGCTCAAGCAGACGTGAATGCAGATAGAAAACGTCGCCCGGGTATGCTTCACGACCCGGGCTGCGTTCGAGCAGCAGACTCATGCTTCGGTATGCGATAGCGTGCTTGGACAGGTCGTCGTAAACGATGAGCACATCCCTGCCCGAGTTCATGAAATACTCACCCATTGCACAGCCCGCGTACGGTGCGATATACTGCATGGGGGCGGAATCACTCGCTCCCGCGACAACGACCGTCGAATACTGCATTGCGCCGCCGCGGCGAAGCGTCTCGCACAGCTGTGCGACGGACGATGCCTTCTGACCGATGGCGACATAGATGCAGATAACGCCCTTGCCCTTCTGATTAAGTATGGTATCGACCGCTATGGTGGTCTTACCCGTAACGCGGTCACCGATTATAAGCTCACGCTGTCCCTTGCCTATCGGGAACATCGAATCTATCGCGAGCAGACCCGTCTGCATAGGCGAGTTTACGCTTGCGCGGTCGATGATACCGGGCGCGGGGGATTCTACGGGGAGATAATCGTCTGCGTGTATCTTTCCCTTGCCGTCGATGGGATTGCCGAGCGAGTCGATAACTCTGCCGACGAATTCATCTCCGACCGGTATGCCCGCCGTCTTTCCCGTACGGTGGACCGAGCTGCCCTCGACGATATCGCCGTCATCTCCGAAGAGAATACAGCCTATCTCTTCTCTGCCCATGTTCTGAACCATGCCGCGGATGCCGCCGTCAAAGATAAGTATCTCGCCGTATGCGACATCGGGCAGTCCCGAAACGGTAGCAATACCGTCGCCGACCGTCTCGACCGTGCCCGTCTCTTCGGGCTGATCCGAGGGCTTCCACTCATCGAGCGATTCGCGCATGAGCGGGATTATATCACCCTCCGTGCCGAGCAGCGCAGACCATCTCTCGCGCAGATCGCGGAGCTGATTTTTTGCTTTTTCGTCGATCATTTTGCCTCTCCCTCTGCCATCATCTTTTCGGTGGCAGCAACAGCAAGTCCTACGATCTCTTCTCTTGCATCGTCAACGGCTCTGCGGCGCTCCCTCTCGGCTGCGGCGCGTCCGTCTGCGATTATCTCTTCCTTCTTCTTTTCCGCATCGGCGATTATCTTTTCCGATATCTCGGCTGCGGCTTTGCTTGCTTCTGCCTTACTCTCGGCTATCTCGGCATCCGCGGATGCGAGACGCTCTGCATACTCCTGCTTGACTGCTTCAGCCTTTGCAAGTGCATCCTCGGTCTGTGCCTTGAGGTCGGCATAATGCTTCTGTCTGCCGTCCATGAACTTCTTAACGGGTCCGTACAGAAGGAAGTAGAGTCCGCCCGCAAGGATTACGAAGTTGAGCATATGCAGCAGTATCTGCTGAAAATTTATATTAAGTGGGATATTCATAGGCCGCTCCTTAAAGAACGAATATGACAAGAATTGCAACTATAAGGGCATAAATGATTGCGGTCTCGATGAACACGAGTCCAAGCATAAGGCTTGCTCTTATGTTACCTGCAGCCTCGGGCTGACGCGCGATGCTCTCATTGGACTTAGAGATAGCCATTGCCATTCCGACCGCACCTGCGGCAGCTGCGATGCCGACGCAGACAGCGGCTGCAATAGCCTTGCTGCCTGCAGAGCTGTCGGCAGTCTCGGTCTCAGCGGCAGTCTCGGTCTCAGCGGCAGTCTCGGATGTTACGACCGCATCGGATGCAGGAGCGATCTCCTCCGCGAAAACGGGGGCTGCGAAAACAGCGATCGCGGTAAGAACGAGAACCGCGGAAATTATCTTCTTTATCATCTTCATTTTTGTTTCCTCCTAAGCCCTTATGCACGGGCAGCTTTCATCTTTTTGTTTTTCTTTTCTTTTTTGGGGCTCTTCTCGGATACCTCACCGTAGAAGAGCGATACGAGCATCGTAAGCACGTAGGTCTGAATAAGTGCATGCAGCAGCGTGAACATTACTCCGACGACAACAGGCAGTACAAAGCTGAGGCTGATATAATAGTAGACCAGCTCGGTAACGAGCAATCCGCTGAGCAGCGCTCCGAAGAGACGGAAGCTCATCGAGATAGGCAGCGAGAAGTCCTTGAGCGTTGCTCCGACTCCGCGCAGACCGTTGCCTACGATTCCGCCGCCGAGTATCACGAGATACGACAGACAGCCGAGCGAGATAGCTCCGTTAATGTCGGCAAGCGGTGCGGGCAGCGCGATGGATGCGCCCGCGGTCGTGACCGCCTGAAGCCCGAAAAGCTCAAAGGTCGTACCGAAGAAGATATACACGCCCGCTGCGAATATATACGCACCGAGAAAGCTGTTGCGATGCGGGCTGTTCGTCTTTGCAAGGTTATTGAAAAAGTTCACCAGTTCTTCAACGAGCAATTGCACCCTTCCCGGCACCTCCTTCATCCGCGGAATGAGGAATATACGTGCCGCAAGCGCAAGCAGAAGCAGTATGCCGGTCACGACAAAGCCGGATATCACCGCGGGATTGACCTCCATGCCGAGCAGGTTTATCTTGTTCGTCTCATGAAGCACCGCATCGCGCATCGCTTCCTTTATTGATTCGCTCTCACCGCCGGGGTTTCCTACGATAAATACCGCAGCAAGCAGCGCTGCAATAATACACAGCCAGACGACGAGCGACGCCGTTCTTTTTTTCTTGTTCATATGCCACTCCCCTCTTTAAAGGACGTTCGGCATTTGCGCGGAGCATACTCTCGCGTTATACCTTACAACCGTGATATTGTATCACCAAGCGGTGATTCAGTCAAGTGGTTTTCGGATATTAAATAGTTAATATATCAAATTTTGATATATTAAACAATTACATATCCGAGTCTGTCACTCGGGTGCGTCTGTCGGGAAAATTCGAAGCAAAGGCAGCCATGATTCAATGGTGCGGATAACACGCAGCGGACGGCACGGATTGATAACATTTCCGTGCCGTCCGTTATTATTCGGTTTTTTTCGCGTTGTATCGCGTAGGCAAATAGCGGCTGCTCGGTCAAAGCGATATTCCCATCGCTCGGTATAATTGTACGGATAAAGATTGAAGTAATATTGAAGCACACACGCCGCATCATGTGCCGCATCGGGTGCATCGGTGTCACGATGTTATACCCGACCGCCGCATACCGCGAAATCCCTGCTCCGATTATATCACCGCCTCGCGGACAAATCAAGCATAAACTTTATTATTGCTGCCGCGTGAAAATAAAGCGCGCCCGCTGTTTTTGACCGAAGAAAAAGCCGCAGACACATCACGCGCCTGCGGCTCATGCTTTTTTCCCGACATAATGCGGGTATTTATCATATTTGACCGTTATCAGCTCTTACGAGGGTCTGATGCCCACAGCTCAACGTCCGCGCCCGAAATATACTTCATAAGTCTTACGAGGTCGGTAACGTTCACCTTACCGTCGCCGTTGACATCGGGATAATACGCGACAATGTCTGCGCCCGCGATGTACTTCATCAGTCTGACAAGATCGGCGGTGTTTATCTTACCGTCTCCGTTGATATCGCCCGCCTTCGGCATTATACCGCCGGGGGTCACGGTCAGGCTCGTTATCGCCCAAAGAGTCGACATTCTGTCGGGATTATCAAGCTCAGGGTCACCCTCTCCGAGGCGGAAGCTGTAAACCGTTCCGTTTATCTTCAGCTCGGTATCCATGGAGAAGTAATACCCCTTAGCCGCCTTGACATAAACACCGTAGGTATAGGTCTTGCCGTTTTCAAAGGCGGTGATGTGATTTTCTATATTATCGTTCCAGAAGTCCACCGAGTTAACGGCAGATCCATCCTCGGCAGACCACCACTCGCACTGGAAGGTGTAATTTGCAGCCTCGGGAGTACCGGCGGTGAATACGGGCTTATCTCCGTCCTTGAAAGAGACGGTAGCGCCATCGATCTCTATCAGATCAATCTTCTGCAGTGCCGCTTCGGGGGTCATGGTCAGAACGTTATCAAAGGTAATCGTCATACCGTCATCGCTCACACGAACCTGATCGGCAGTAAGAGCTATACCGTCATTATTGATGGTGAGCCCGGTATTCTTATCAAAACGGCAGCCCTCTCCGAGACCGAGCTCGTTGATGCCGAAGGATACACTGTAGCTATAGGTTTTGCCGTATTCAAAGCTCGTAATAACCTTTGCGAAATCCCCGTTACACTCGGCATCGGAGCATACGCCGACGGTAGAATCATCCTTATCGACCCACTTCTGATACCCGACGTCAAGGAAGCCGGAGTAGCATGAACCGGTAAATCTCGGTGCATCACCGTCTATAAAGAATTCGATAGAAGGTCCTTGGAGGTCTACCGTGTCGACGGGACGGATGGTTCGCATCGTTACGTAGGTTATAAGGCAGGACTCACCTTCATCCAGCAGCATTATATAAGCTCCGTCGGGCAGATTCCTGCCGTTCAGCTTGATATCCTCCGCCGAAATGCCGTCACTGAACGAATAGCCGACTTTCGCCTTCAGGCGTACGGAATACTCATACTTTGCTTCCTTGTCAAAGGTGCCGAGACGCACATCGTCATCAGAATACCAATAATCGTCCGAATACCAATAGGCGGTAGTAACCGTCGTATACTCATCTGCCTTTTCGCGTTTTTCCCACGATTCATAAAGTATCTCATATTTGTCCGTGTCAGCACTTGCGACACGTGCGGTCGCCTGCGGAGCGTCGCCCGACCGATAGTCAAGCTTTACATTCTCAACAGAGGCAGTCGAGATATAGCTGCCCTGCTCGGACGAAATAACCGTTTTAACCGCGGGAGCATAAAGAGTATCCATGCTCAAGATTGTCGTCACTCTTTTTCCGTTTACCGTCATAGTAGCTTCAATGCTGAACGAATATCCATCCTTCGGCTTCAGCATGACCGAATACACATAGCTCTTTCCGCTTTCGAATGCGGTTATTGTCGGCAGCGAGCCATGCGAACCGTTATCGGAATACCATGCCGCAACGGGAGCGTTGTTTTCAAACTGCTGCCAGCATTCGTAGACTATCTCGTATTTGTCAGCATCGACGCCTGCGACACGTGCAGTTGCCTGCGGAGCAGTGCCGGGCAGACAGTCGAGTTTTACATTCTCAACCGCCGTTTCGGTAATGACGTTCGGCGAATATTCGGAAAATCTTACGGGGGTGCTGCCGTTGAGCTGACGGTGCTCTGCATCAGCGCCCGTCTCCGCCATGCCGTCGCCGACGGTGAGCTGACCCTCGAGCATCAGAGCCATGTTACCCGCTATGCCCGTATCGAGTACGGTCGTACCGCCGTTGAACGCAGCGGCATTGAACTCGTAAGGCATTCTGACCAGCATTCCCGTGTCTTTATACTCTTCATTAATGGTGAAAACTTCAGGCGTATACTCTCCCCAATCCCACGCAGCGTCAAGTGTGCCGCTGTTTACGGTAAGCTTGGACACGTCGATTGCGGGTCTCGCAAAGAGCTCTCCGTTGTACGAGCTCTTACGTACGGGCTCACGAATGGTAACGGATGCACCTGACAGCGTCAATTCGTTTGCTTCGATACCCCGCGTCTGTACTGTGCCGCCCGAGATATTCATCTTCTTTGCGCCGTTCAGCTCGCCCCTGTTCACGATGCTGCCCGCAGTAACGGTAAATACTCCCTGAGTATCGTCAGCGCCGTAGGTTGCCATATAAATATCGCCGTTCACTGTCTCAAGCGTGCCGCCGTTTACGGTTATATTACCTGCGTTTGTTGTAGCAACGCCGCTGCTTACCTCAACAGCGACCGCCTTGCCGAGATTGCCGTAAGCATCCGCAGCCACAGTGCTTTCAGCGGTGAGCTTACCGCTGTCGAGACTGATACCGCCGCCCGATACATACGCACCGTAAGCACCTACGGCATAGACCTCGCCCGCACCGGCGACAGACAGGTCGCCTACGGAAATATACAGACCGTTAGACAGTATACCCGCTTCCGCCATAGACGGGATACTCTGAGCAGACAGCCTTCCGTCGCCCGACACGGAAATGTTTCCCCTGTGCAAATAAACGCCGCGGGAGAATTCTTCGTTAGACCTTGCGCCGTCCTCATCAATAGAATACGCCTCGCCGCCTATCGCCGTGAGCGAGCCGCCCGTAACAAGAAGAGCCTTGTTTTTCGTATTATTGTCCATATTTACACCAATGGAAAGGCAAAGCCCCCTGCACTCAGACAAACCACCGCGAGCCGTAACATTGCCGCCCTTGACGGTCAGATTGCCGCCGACGGTAATACCGGAAGAATACGTCCAGCCGTCGCCTATGTTTTTATGGCTGCCCGATGTAACGGTCAGCGTACCGCTGCCTGCCGTGCCGCCCTTGACCGTGAGATCTCCCACAGCATCTACGGCGGTGACGGAAATGGCATTTTTGTGCTCACCGTTAATATTCGCCGTTGCATCACCGCTCTTAAAGCTGTTTGCAGTACCGTCTGCAAGAACTACGGTTGAGCCATGCGGAAGTCTTACTCCCGTAGAAGCAGAGGTAGTAAAGTCAACGCCCTTAAGAGTTAAGATCTTACTGCCGTTATCCCATGTGGAATCGGCAGCACCGTCGGTCTTGAACTCGTTAAGCAGCCTGATTGCAGCCGTACCGCCACCCGTTGTAAAGTCTGCCGTCTCCGTTGCAGATGTCGCTGCAAACGCCGCGAACGGCGCAAACGAAAGCACCGTGCACAGCACGAGCAGGACTGCCGTCACTCTTTTCTTTGTCAACACTTTGAACATAGAATTTCATCTCCTTTGTTTAGTTCGATGGTTCAAGTCTTTCATCGCTCTATGCCGCCGGCACCGAGCGAAAGCAGCGATACCGCCGCAGCGATTCTGTACGATATCACATTTCGTTCCTCCTTTATCACGCACGAGCCCTGAGCAGATTTGATTCCGCAACTGCAAGCCGACATTCACCGAGACATAGAAGCGAGAACACGTAACTGCGGACCGAGATAAGAACTTGCCGTATGCATTAATTTCCTTTGATAATTATAGCATATACCGCCGCATGATTCAGCATAATTTCCGATGTGTCAATTGCCAATTCGGAAATCGCAACACTTTTTTGCTCAAAAAACAAGGCGGACGCACGCAAAAAGCCCGCCCCGCCGCAAAAAACCGCACATTAGCGCGAGCAAAATACATCTCCCGCCCCGATAAAAAACGCAAAAAGATATTGAAAAGCAGCGCACATGATGCTATAATAATGGCATGAGTACGTTGCTGCCGCAAGGCGGCTTTTAAACGGCAGTTGAGTTAGCCCAGGCTAACTCGGCGCGGCGGGTGCATCGGGCATGAAGACAAGGCAAGAAATACGGGCATGAAGACAAGGCAACAGCGGCGCTCAAAGCTGCAGAACGCAATCCGCTCTTACGGAACATGGATTACTACTGATACCACGACGGCAGCGGCTGCGAGACTCGCTTTTCCCTCTGCGGAATCTGCGAACTGATGAAAAAGCCCGGAATTTACGAGTTCACCCCCCCGCAATGTGCCATCTCGTGAAAAAGGCGCGTTTGAGCTGAGCTCACAGTGCATACATATAACAATACAGCGCACAGCGCAAATATATAACAATAAAAGGAGACCCAAGTGGAAGCATTCTACGGCATTCTGATACCGTTTCTCGGCACATCGCTCGGCGCGGCGTGCGTATTCTTTATGAAAAGGTCGCTCAGCGACAAGGTACAGCGTTCACTCACGGGCTTTGCGGCAGGCGTCATGGTCGCCGCATCTGTCTGGAGTCTGCTCATTCCCGCGATAGAGCAATCGTCGGAGCTGGGTGTGCTTGCATTTCTGCCGGCATTCGTCGGCTTCTGGATAGGCGTGCTGTTTCTGTTGACGCTCGACCGCGTTATACCGCATCTGCACGCAAAAAGTAAAAGCGCGGAGGGACCGAAAAGCCGTCTGCAGCGCACCACGATGATGGTGCTCGCCGTCACGCTGCACAATATACCCGAGGGAATGGCGGTCGGAGTTATGTACGCGGGCTTTCTGTCGGGAAGCTCGCAGATAACGGCGGCGAGCGCGCTTGCGCTTTCGCTCGGCATCGCCATTCAGAACTTTCCCGAGGGGGCGATAATATCGCTGCCCCTCCGCGCAGAGGGAATGAAAAAAAGCCGCTCGTTCTGCGGCGGCGTTCTCTCCGGCGTAGTTGAACCGATAGGTGCGGTCCTGACCCTGCTCGCTGCGCGGCTCATAATTCCCGCTCTCCCGTATCTGCTCAGCCTTGCGGCGGGCGCGATGCTATATGTGGTCGTTGAGGAGCTTATCCCCGAAATGTCGCAGGGGGAGCATTCCAATATCGGAACGATATTCTTCTCCATAGGCTTCAGTATTATGATGATGCTCGATGTAGCGCTCGGCTGACCTGCACGCGATTCGGTTTATCGACACATGTCATATCCCTGCACACCGCCGCACACATTTGCGCGTGCCGTTGCACGAACCCACGAACCATCGCACGTATTTTTTTGCATACCCATGCACATACCGTTACATGAACCTTTGCGCGTATCTTCACTATATCCTCGCGCACGTATCCGCCGTATCCCGCAAAACACTCGCATATGATATACCGAACTCATATTTCCCCATAAAACATAAAGGCTCATCTGACGCGCTGTCGGGTGAGCCTTTTGTCTGTAAAACGGGCTGATAAGCTGTCCGTTCACTGTCGGATGTGCCCCATCTCCGTTGTCGGTTTACGCATATCTGAGCTCACGCCGTCTCGCTTTATTTTGATTCCCGCTCAGCCGAGGTAGTCCGTTCGCGCTGCGCCGCCCTCTCAGCGGGCAGCACTATCTCAAAGAATCCCCTGCCGTCCTCGTTGATCTCGCCCTCCCCTACCGGGACTATAGCCATCAATCCGAGACGCTCGAAAAGCTCAAATGCGTAATAAAAGCGGTATCGAAAACAGTTAAAACGCTTTACGCTGTGCCAAGGATAGCAGAAAATTTCCCGTCCGAAAGCATACCCCACCGCTGCCATAGACGACACGGATTCGTTACCGCAGTAAGCTATACGTCTTTGACTGCGCTCATCATCGAGCATAAACATCTCGCACACATCATCAACGGTGAGCGGCGCGCCGAACAGAGTCAGATGCGTTTGATTCAGTCCGCGCTTTATAAGCTGCCGCACAGATGCCCTTGAGCGAAACAGCGGATAGTACGTATAGTCCATATAGCAGGCTTTTTTTGACAGCTCGTCAAGCCCGACCGTTGCCTCGTCGACCTCTGCGGTCGCGGGCTGAAATAATACAAAATCCTTCGGCGCATATGTATACATCGACAAAAGATAGCTCACCGCCCATACGCCCGAATCAATCTCACCGCGCAGTATATTTTCGCCGCGATGAAAGCTGTATATGTCATTTTCGAAAAGTAAATCGCTCGACGTGTAAAAACGCGATTTGCAGTTGACGTACCCATCATTCGTTATTTTGATGCTGTCCATAAAGCCCTCATCATTTGCCCAATACCACACCTAAAACATTTTAAGCGCGATTCTATTTAAACCTTACTCTGCCCGTAAAGCATATCAGACGGTCTGATATTTTCTTTACGCGCTTTTCCTGACTTGTAGGTATCAAAATGATTTTATTGCTCTTTTGATTCAATCCGATATCACTGTACGTATTAACAGATTGAATTTTATCGTCGATAGTACCACTTCATCTTGTATTTCGTATAGCCCCAGTATTCTGCCTGAGCGCCCAACGAATTCTTCTTGTAGTATATCCGCCAATGCTCAAAGAAGTCCAAATTGTGATATTTACTTATTCTGCTGCCGTCCTCCGATACTTCCGTTGCATATTTCGTATTATTCGGATCAAAAAAACCGTTCAGAAAAAATCTGCTGATTCTCCGCCCGGAGAATTCGTTGACAAGCTCGCGAAATAATTTATTATTAAAATTAACTTCTCCGTTCTCATCCGTAGCGCTTTCATAAACAATCTGAAAGCTTTCTCTGCCGTTTTCCGGGTCATAGTCTATGGATGCATAGTAATTCCAGAAGCTCACAACAATTGTAGAACCGTCTTGCATGTAAATTCTTACAGAGCCTTTGTAGCTTGCGCCACGATACGGTCCATAAGTTGAGCTTGCTTGCCCTGCTTCCGCATCATACTTTTCGGCAATTTCTACGATTTTGGGATAATAATCCTCGGTGAAATTCCGCTCGGTCTCAGCGGCTGAAACAATAGCGGCGGGCTTGCTGATTATTGCAAAAAAGTCCATTAAAGCTATAAAAGCATTTATTATCAACGCACATGCGAAGGCACTCCACGAAAAAGATTTCATGATCTCCCTCCCCACAGATACCATACCGTTATTTCATATGGCACCATCATATTAATTTTTTGCAATATATATCCAAAATCATTCGCTATATTTCCTAACGTATTGAATGATTTCAGATCGAAATCATATGTATCATGCAATCTTACAAAGACTATCCATGAACCACTTGTTTTAAATCCTTCAACCGAGCAATCAGCCGCATGTATTGAGTAGTACAAATCTGCATCAACTATATCATCCCCATAATGCATATCCGTACGCCAAAGACGACAAATATAATTCATTTGTCCACAAATACGCAACGCCCCCCCAGCAAAAATGCAGATTCTCTGGCATAATGTCATAATTATAATCAACAAAGGTATACGGAACACTGTCGTACCTATACTCCGCGTGCTTTATATTGCCGATATTATCATAGGTATAGTCGGCAAAGGTCTGCTTTCCGCCGAAGGTATAACGCATTGAGGTCATATTGGAAATTATGCGGTTTGTATCGCTGCTGTCTGTCTGATAGGTGTACGATACTCTACCGCTGTAAGGTCCGCCGTATACTCTGAACCGCACACGACCGAGATTTGCATAAGACAGTGCAGCGGTTATCTCGCGCTCACCGTTGTAATCCTGCGTGACAGAGCCGAGCCATCCCGTTTCGTCATAATAGCTATAATCGCGAGTATATGAGAAATCATCGCCAACATACGTATACCTTAAATCGCGACCCTTAGCATCATACGTACTCTCCTTCTGCTCTACTATAACTCCGTTCTCGGTGGTATAGCTTGTTGTAAGCCTTCAGAGACGGTCTGCATGCAAAAGCAATCGGCACAACATAATTATATATTATCTACACTATATTGTCAAGCAGTTGTATAATTTTGCCGCGCACAAGCATCAAATTACAATGTTTTAAAGCAAAAAAAGAAACAGTTGGAAAGAAGACTGTCCAACTGTTTCCGTTTTTAGAGACAAGATGCAAGTCTCAAACTTGAATATTCACGGAGCATTTCATATTGAAAATGATCTGCTCTGTACCGACAAGCATCGCCTTTGTGATACCACAAATGCAAAGCTTGTCAGGAGTACTCCTGACACCTTTCAGGGCTTGGGATTATCCCCGTAGTCTGGCTCTTGTCCCCAAAAGGCATTGCTTGCCGGTATGGCGTATACTCATTCGTCCTTACACGGTAGAATGATAGAACGCCTCCCCCCCCATATGATTCTCGATGGAACGCCATCTAAACCCTGAGGCGCAAATCAAAGTACCCGCATAATCATCTAAATCAGATTCTGACACATCGCCACGGTCACACCAGTATAAGTATCCGTCTTTCATAATCATTGTTGAATCTAATATTTCGCAGGTATAACTTTCATCAACTGGAAAAAGTTTTAAGTGTTTTAATCCTTGAAATTCCATCTCTATCATAGCGTTCTCTTCGTATTGTCGTTGAATTATAACTCGCAAAACCCTACGATCATTCAAGGGATGCATTGAAAGGTTTTCACTAACATATGCTCCACTTATATAACTCATCTCTTTTATACAACTATCATGAAAATGACATACACTCTCCATAAACTTCAATATTTCGAGGTTAGTGTGAATTATCTCCCACATAAATGCTTCCTTTCTCAAACTAGCCAAATATCAGAATCAAGCCTTCTCCAACACCGGCACCTAACGGTCCAAACAAGAAATCGTCAGCTACGCCGATTCCCGTAACATCATCTGCAGCTATTACTGCAATTGCGATCACGCAAACAGTCACCAGTGCAACTCCTGCAATCGGCTCCCATTCAATGCTGTATGCCGGACCTCTAACGCCGTCCTTCCAATCGTGATTATGACCCCCATTAGGATCATGTGGATGCTTATCTGGTCTTCTATGGTCATCATGGTCATAATCGTGTTCAGGAGTGCCATCCTGCCCGTAAGTTCTCGTATCACCATTAGGTGCTGTGTAAGTACTTCCGGGTTTGCCAGTGTATGGCCGTCGATTAGCATCATGCGAAGATGCATTTATCGCATTGCTTTGTTTCGATGAAGAGAAGAAATTCTTTACTGGCTGAATAATATTATTATTTACCCAGCTTGCAGCATCCTTTATCCACTGTGGCCAATGTCCTGAGCAATCAGACATATTTACAGGATTGTTGAAAGAATACGCAAATAGGTTATAGCCATGTACCGATCCCCCTACTCCAGCTATAACACTATCTGCATTTAAATATCTACCAATCTCAGGGTCATAGTATCTGCTCTGCAGGTAATAGAATCCCGTCTCATTATCGTAGACATATCCACGGTAGCGGAAGGGGTTTACGATGGCGAAATGCGACGCATTGGTTATCGGGTCGTCGTTTCCGTCAAGGATTGCAAGAGTTCTGCCCCATGCATCATAAGCGTAGTAAGCGATAATATTATTATCCTTATCTACTATCTGCTTGACATCGCCCTGTGCGTTAGTTCGGTAGTAATAACGCACGGGCGTTGTCGAGCCGCCTATATAGCAGAGGGCGAGCCAGATATTACCCATTTCATCGTACATGAAATGGTATACATCCTTAACAGACGAGCCG
>OIYS01000974.1_pt1 | contig 16451 bp, 18 predicted proteins | sample 1588271 | NCBI WGS metagenome assembly OIYS01 (sample SAMN03283286) | human gut metagenome | biome: human-associated habitat; material: feces | host: Homo sapiens | place: Peru | collected 2012
AGGCGGGAATTATCCCGCCGTTTTTGCAAATATTGCAGGGCAGGGCAAACAGAATTGAAACGGTTTTCCCGTTTATACACAGTGTCTTGCAGTAATCGGCGCAGGCGGAAAACAGCCTGTTTTCAAAATCCTCGTCAGTGCCGAAAGCCTCGCGGTATATTTCCCTACATTCGTTTATGCTCATTCCGTCACCTTTTTTACGGCGGAGTATTTTTTTACCATAACCGCCGGGTGATATGAAAGCTTGGCTTGCCGCAGCCCGTCAAGCCCCATATCGTCCTCGCGGTTTATATATTTATAATTTGCAAGCTCATTCGCGGCAAATTCGCGGTTTATTACCGTGTAGCCCTCGGCATAGTCTGCAAGGGATTTTTCAATATGAATATCAAAAACATCGGAATTTACGGCAGAGCCGAGCGTAAAGGCGACCGCCTTTTCTCCGACGTATATGATACCGCCCCGAATTTTAAGCGCGGCGGCGTTTTGCAGCATAATTTCAACGCCGTTTTTCTCGCAAAGCAGGTATTTATCCGCCCGCGTCTCGTTTCCTAAGTACCACTCTTTTGCGCACTGCCTTATATCGTCGGCATTTTCCGCCGTAAGCGGGCAATAGCGCCAGTCATACTGCTTTGAAAACGCGCTAATATGGTTGCGCTTGCCGTGGTATTTTTTGCCCGAAAGCGCGGCTAAATCGGCACGGTTATATACATAATCAAATGCGTCGCGCTCCTCGGTAAATGTGTAGTGCTCACCGAAAAGCTCTTTAAACTCGGAAAGGCGCGAGCCGTCCTGTACCCAAAACTCGGGATATTCCGCGCCCGAATACTCGCGTATCATTTCAATACCTGTTTTAAGATCGTCTCCGAACGGCAGGCGGAAAACGTTTTTACCGTTTTTTTCAGACTTTACAAAAAGGTGACCGTTCTTTTCCGCCCACATATTGTTATAAATATTTTGCCATACAAGCAGGTTAACAAACGCGCCCTCGCACGAAAGCTCGCCCGGGCGGGCGGTGTACTTTAAAAGCCGCGGCGCGTCTGCAACCTCAAATTTTTTAAATTCAAGCATATATTACCTGTTACTCTCGGTTTGTGATGATGCGGAGGATGCAGAAGATGAGGATGAGGTGGAAGCAGTGCTTTCGGCTTTTGAGCTTTCGGCGGCTTTCTTTTCCTCTTCTGCCTTTTTAATTTCCGCAGGGGTTTTCAGCGCTGTTCCCGCGTGGGCGGTGCAAACGCCGGGAGTATTGCTCTTTTTGTACCAGCCTACGTTTTTAGAGGGGCAGGCTGAGGTGGCAAGCAACCCCGTGCTTGTGCAGTAATAGCGTTCAGTCGCATAGCTGCTCACTTCAAATTCCTTTGGTTCAAGCCCGGTGTGAATTTTTGACATTACCGCGCTCCACATTACCCTTGCAATGCCCGCGTTGGATATTTGCTGCTGCTCGTCATAGCCGCACCAGCAGGAGCCGATATAATAGGGGCTGCCGCCTACAAACCACAGGTCGTTTGAGTTGTTTGAAGTACCGGTTTTAGCGTATATTTTCATATCCTTAATTGTATTTCTCGCGCCCGCGCCCGTACCCTGCGAGCCGTAAACTACGGTCTGCAAAAGTTTGTTCATAACCGTTGCGGTATCCTCGCTTATTGCCATTGTGGGCGCGCTGTCATACTCAAATACAATTTCATCGTGCTGGTCGGTCACCTTGGTGAAAAGGGTGGGGGCGTGGTATTGCCCCAAATTGCCGAAAATGGCGTAAGCCGCGGCGGATTCCATTGTGGTTATTCCGCCGTTTGTACCGCCCATGCCGAGCGGCGCTAGGTTTACATCCTCTTTTGTAAGGGTGGTAATGCCGAGGGTCTTGGTAAGGAAATCAAACGAGACCTGTGTGCCGAGCTTGTTTACGAGGTAAACGGGAATGGTATTTACCGAGCGTTCAAGCGCGTACTGCACTGTAATATTGCCCCAGTAAGAGCCGTACCAGTTTACCGGCGTCCAGCCGTTGTAGTTGGTCTTGGTATCGTTTACAATGCTTGAATAATTCACAATATCGTTTTCAATAGCCGGAGCATACGCCGCAATAGGCTTCATTGTAGAGCCGGGCTGGCGCAAAGCGCTTGTTGCGCGGTTAAACCCGCGCTGACCTGTTTTTTCGCCTATTCCGCCAACAAGCCCCTTAACGTGACCGTTATAGTCCATAACCGTCATTGAGCCTTGCAGCGTAGCGCCGTTTTTGCCCTTTATGCCATAGGTTTTCTGGTCGGAAAATACGGTTTCCATGGTTTTTTGAATATTCGCGTCAACCGTGGCGTATATTTTATAGCCGCTTGAATAGAATATTTGGTTGGCGTGGGTTTTTTCGTAGCCGAACTTATCCATAAGTGCCCGAACTACCTGGTCGATAAGCGCGTCCACAAAATAGGAGTTATTGTCGGTTTCCTTAAGCGCGTCCTTAGAGGCTACAATTTTAACCTCCTCCGCCTTTGCTTTTTCGTACTCTTCCTTGGTTATATAGCCTTGGTCGTACATTTCGTACAAAACGGTTACGCGGCGCTTTTGGTTTGCCTCGGGGTAATCGTCAGGCGCATAGTATTTCGGGCTTTTGGTAATGGCGGCAAGGCAGGCGCATTCGGACAGGGTTAAATCCTTAACGCTTTTTCCGAAATAATAGTTAGCCGCAACCTCAACGCCGTAGGTTCCGTGCCCCATGGCTATTGTATTTAAATAGCATTCTATAATAGTTTCTTTGACATAGTGCGTTTCAAGGTATCTCGCGCGCATAATTTCCCTTATTTTACGGCTCGGGCGCTGCGAGGTATCGCCCGTAAGGTTTTTAACAAGCTGCTGCGTAATGGTAGAGCCGCCCTGATTAGAGGAGTAGAAATGCAAAAACATATTCGCAAACGCCGCAAAGGTACGCTTCCAGTCAACGCCCTGGTGCTCGAAAAAGCGCTTGTCCTCAATTGCGACAAATGCGTTTACAAGGTTTTGCGGTATGCCCTCGTAACCCTCTTCGTTCGCTTTTGCCGCTTTATCGTCATAAGATACCCATATGCGGTTGAACATACCGTGCAGGCGCTGGTATTCGGTGTAGTTGCCCTTGCCGTCATCAGTGTATATGGTGGTTGTGAAGTTGAGCTTTAAATCGTCAAGGTCTTCGTCCATTTTGCCGTCAACCATTGTGAAGGCGTAAAGCAAAAAGGCGGATATAACTATACTTACGGTTATAACGCCTACAAGAAAAAGGGTAAGCACGGTTTTTAAAATGCGTTCCTTGTGCGATTTTTTCTTCTTTCTGTTTTTTTTGCCCTTAACAGGCTCTTTTTCAATATGCGAGGAAAAGCTGTTTAAATCAAAGCTTTCTTCGCCTGTTTCTTCAAGATTTCCCGAATTATCGTAGCTGAATAAATCCTTATCGTCCATTTGGTACCTCCGTCAGCTATATAAATACACGATTATTATAACATATCGGTGCGGTAAAATCAACTTTTATATGCCGAACGCATAAGATTTGCGTAAAATTTGAGCATATTCGGGCTTGTCTTTCCGGCTGAAAAGATGTATAATAAAATGTAAATTATAGGAAAGAGGTGCGCGAATGGATATAAGAGTGGGCGATAAGCTGCTTATGAAGAAAAAGCACCCCTGCGGAGCGGATACCTTTTCGGTTTTGCGGATTGGTATGGATTTTCGCCTCAAATGCGACGGCTGCGGCAGGGAGGTAATGGTGCCGCGCACAAAGGCCGAAAAAAGCCTGAAAAAAATAATCAGAACAGACGGAGAAGACAATGTTTAATAAACTGGAGGCGGTTGTAAGCCGCTATGAGCAGATAGGCGCGGAGCTTTCGCAGCCGCAGACTGTGGCTGATACCGAACTTTTTACAAAGCTTATGAAGGAGCACGCGGCGCTTTCACCCATAGTGGAAAAATACCGCGAGTATGTATCGGCGCAGCAAGCCGAAAAAGAAGCGCTGCAAATAATAGCGGAAAACGGCGGGGATAAGGAGCTTAAAGAACTTGCCGAGGAAGAGCTGAAAGAGGCAAAGGCAAACCTTGAAAAATACTCCGACGAATTAAAGCTGCTTATGCTGCCGAAAGACCCTAATGACGAAAAAAACGTAATTGTTGAAATTCGCGGCGGAGCGGGCGGCGAAGAAGCGGCGCTTTTTGCGGGAACACTTTACAGAATGTATACCATGTATTCCGAATCACGCCGCTGGAATATTGAGGTTATAAACGCCAACGAAACGGAGCTCGGCGGCTTTAAGGAAATTGTATTTATGATTGAGGGCGCGGGCGCATACTCTCGCCTTAAATACGAGAGCGGCGTGCACCGCGTTCAGCGCGTGCCCGATACCGAAACGCAGGGGCGCATACACACCTCCACCGTTACCGTGGCGGTTTTGCCCGAAGCAGAGGATGTTGAGCTGGATATTAACCCCGCCGACCTTAAAATTGATACCTTCCGTTCGTCGGGTGCGGGCGGTCAGCACATAAACAAAACCTCGTCCGCAATTCGTGTTACGCATATTCCCACGGGCACGGTTGTTGAGTGCCAGGATGAGCGCAGCCAGTATAAAAATAAGGATAAAGCCCTTAAAATTCTGCGCTCCCGTCTGCTTGACGCGGCTCAGCGCGAGCATGACGCAGCAATAGCGTCCGACCGTAAATCGCAGGTGGGCACGGGCGACCGCAGCGAGCGCATAAGAACCTACAATTACCCGCAGGGCAGAGTGACCGACCACCGCATAGGGCTTACCCTTTACAAGCTTGAGCAGATTTTGAACGGTGATATTGACGAAATAATAGACGCGCTCACCACCTACTACCGCACCGAGGCTTTGCGGGCTGAAAACGGGGAATGATATGATTACCGAAAGACTGAAAACGGATTCGGAAAATTATGAAAACAGCATAAATCGCGCGGCAGAGCTTTTGAAAAAAGGCGGAACCGTGGCAATTCCCACCGAAACGGTATACGGGCTTGCAGCGTCAGCCTATGATGAAAACGCGGTAAAAAAGGTTTTTGAGGCTAAGGGCAGACCGCAGGATAACCCGCTTATAGTGCATATTGCGGATATTTCCGCGCTTACCGAAATAGCGCGGGATATACCGGAAAGCGCCTATAAATGCGCGGGGCTTTTCTGGCCGGGACCGCTTACAATGATTTTAAAGCGGACCGATAAAATTTCGCCCTGCGTGTCTGCCGGGCTTGATACCGTGGCGGTGAGAATGCCGCTTGATACCACCGCGCGGGATATAATAGCGGCGAGTGTGCCGCTGGCGGCGCCCTCTGCCAATACCTCGGGCAGACCCAGCCCCACAAGCGCCGAGTGCGTTATAGGCGACCTTGACGGCAAAATTGACGCCGTGGTTATGGGCAAGGATTGCGCGGTGGGGGTGGAATCCACCGTTATAACCTTAGTAACCGACCCGCCCAAAATTTTAAGACCGGGAGCGGTAACGCCCGAGCAGCTTAAAACCGTAATACCGAATATTCAGCTAGATAAAGCGGTTTTATCAATGCCCGCCGAGGGGGAAAAGGTTTCATCCCCCGGGATGAAATACAAGCATTACGCGCCTAAAACCGAAACGTATTTGGTTGAGGGCGGGAGCGAAAAATTTGCCGAATTTGTAAATTCCAAGCCGAACGCCGCGGCGGTCTGCTTTTATGAGGACGGGGAAAAAATAACCGTTCCGCGCCTTTTCTACGGCACGGCGGAGGATGAAAAAACCCTTGCCCACAGCGTGTTTGCGGTGCTCCGCAAGGCGGATAAGCTGGGCGTTTCGGAAATTTACGTTCACGCCCCCTCAAAAAGCGGAATAGGGCTTGCGGTGTATAACCGCCTTATTCGCGCGGCGGCTTTCAGGGTGATAAAGCTATGAGCATAATTATAGGCTTAACAGGGCCCACGGGCGCGGGCAAAAGCACGGCTGCGGCGGCAGCGAAAGATTTCGGCTTGCAGGTTATTGATTGCGATAAACTGGCAAGAGCCGCCACCGAAAAGGGAACCGACGGTTTAAAGGCTTTAGTTGCCGCTTTCGGTAAAGAAATACTTTTGCCCGACGGCTCGCTTGACCGCAAGGCGTTAGCCGCGGCAGCTTTTGCAAGCCCCCAAAAAACCGAGCTTTTAAATAAAACAATTTTACCGCATATAGTAAAGTTGGTTTTGGCGGAGGCTAAGGGCAAAAACGTTCTGCTTGACGCGCCCACGCTTTTTGAAAGCGGGCTTAACTCGGTGTGTACTGCGGTAATTGCGGTATCTGCCGATGCGGAAATACGCAGAGAGCGCATAATAAAGCGTGACGGATTAAGCCCCGACGCGGCGATTTTAAGAATAAACGCGGGCAAAACGGACGAATACTATAAACAAAAAGCGGATTATTTTCTTTATAACAATTCGGATGAAAAGGCGTTTTATGAGCGCTTTTCAGATATATTGAAAAACATTATCGGAGGTAATATAAATGGCTGAAAAAACGGCATCAGAGCTTTTAAGGGAGCAACTTACCTATAAGCGCAAAAACGGAAGACTTTACAGTGATGAAAGCATCGTAAACGCGGCGGACAGCTATTGCGAGGGCTACAAGGCTTTTCTCGATAAAGCAAAAACCGAGCGCGAGGCGGCAAAGGCTGCAATTGAAATGGCAAAGGCGGCGGGCTTTACCGAGTTTGAGCACGGCAAAAAATACAGCGCGGGCGACAGGGTGTTCTTTAACAACCGCGGCAAAACGGTTGCCTTTGCGGTAATAGGCAAGCAGGCGGTTGAAAACGGCGTTAATATAACCGCGGCGCATATCGACTCACCCCGCCTTGATTTAAAGCCCAACCCGCTTTATGAGGATGTTGACCTTGCGCTTTTCAAGACCCACTATTACGGCGGAATTAAAAAATACCAGTGGACGGCTGTGCCGCTGGCACTGCACGGCGTTTTCGTTTTAAAGGACGGAACGGTTAAAGAGGTTTCGGTGGGCGAAAAGGAAGACGAGCCGAAATTTGTTATAAACGACCTTTTGCCCCACCTTGCAAGCGAGCAGATAAAGCGCCCGCTTAACGAGGGAATAAAGGGCGAGGAATTAAACGTGCTTATAGGCAGCCACCCGTTTAAGGATGACAAGGGCAGCGAGCTTGTAAAGCTGAATATTTTAAAGCTGCTCAATGAAAAATACGGCGTTACAGAAGAAGATTTCCTCTCTGCCGAGCTTGAAATGGTACCTGCCGCGCATGCCTGCGATATAGGCTTTGACCGCTCTATGATAGGCGCTTACGGTCAGGATGACCGCGTTTGCGCATACCCCGCTTTAACCGCCGTTTTAGAGGTTAAAACGCCCGAAAGAACCGCCCTTGCAATTCTTACCGATAAGGAAGAGGTTGGCTCTATGGGCAACACGGGGCTTGAATCGGATTTTCTGCGCTATGTTGTGGGTGATCTTGCAAAAATGCAGGGTGGCGACCCGACCTTGGCACTCAGGCATTCAAAGTGCTTGTCTGCCGATGTAAACGCCGCAATGGACCCGACCTTCCAGGACGTTATGGAGCGCAAAAACGCATCTTTCTTAAATTACGGCGTTGTTGTTACAAAATACACGGGCGCAAGGGGCAAGTCATCTACGTCCGACGCGTCCGCCGAGTATGTAGCCGAGGTTCGCGCGCTGCTTGACCGTGAAAATATAGTCTGGCAGATGGGCGAAATGGGCAAGGTAGATATAGGCGGCGGCGGAACGGTTGCTATGTTCGTTGCCAATATGGGGGTTGACGTTGTAGACCTCGGCGTTCCGGTGCTTTCTATGCACGCGCCCTTTGAAACCACCGCAAAGTTCGATGTATATATGTGCTACCGCGCTATGTACGAATTTATGAAATAATTTCGGTGTTACACCTGTCCTCACTTGCGCATATAATGAGAATGGTCATGGCCTAATATTAAAGGGATGTGAAATTATGTGCGATAACAGAGGATTAACAACAGGCTGCTGCCGCATGAGATGCCCGCACGCCGTGGCGCTCATACTGCTTGTATTGCTCTTCTTTGTGGGCGGAGCCATTGCGGGAGCATACGCGGCGGAGCTTATAGTGTCTTCAATCGTTCCGATTGCGATTCTCGGAATAATTCTGCTTATAGCCACTGTAGCAGCGCTTTATCTCAGCAGCTGCCGCTGCAGAAGACAGTAAAATTTACGGGAAACAAAAAACACTGCCCCGGGCTTAAAAACCCGGGGCAAATTTAAAGGTGAGTGAAAAAATGTCCGAACGCACAATAGCGGCGGTTGCCACGCCCCCGGGTGAGAGCTCGGTGGGGGTTATAAGAATATCGGGAGAAAAGGCGGTGCAAATTGCCGACAGCGTGTTTTTCGCCGTATCGGGCAAGCCGCTTTCCGTTTTAAAGGGCTACAGCGCCGCTTACGGCGAAATAAGGGACGGCGATACCGTTATTGACGACGCGGTAGCGCTTGTTTTTAAAGCGCCCAAAAGCTACACGGGGGAAGACGTGGTGGAAATATCGGTGCACGGCGGCGCGCTTATTCTGCGCGATACGCTGCGGCTTTTATATAAAAAAGGCGCGTTCCCCGCAGAGCCGGGCGAGTTTACAAAGCGCGCGTTTTTAAACGGAAAAACAGACCTTGCAAGGGCTGAAAGCATTATGGGGCTTATCTCGGCTAAAAATGAGTCGCAGCTGCGGCTTTCACGCGCGGCGCATTTAGGGAAGATAAGCGAAAAAATTGACGGCATAATATCAAGGCTTACCTCTGCCGACGCGGCGATAGCCGTTTACTCCGATTACCCCGACGAGGAAATAGAGGGGCTTGACCGAGAAAGCTTTTTATCTTCGCTTAAAGCCTGCGCGCATGATACCGAGCAAATGCTTTTGACCTATAATGCGGGCAGAGTTTTACGCGAGGGAATTGAAACGGTGATAGTGGGCAAGCCGAACGTGGGGAAATCAACACTTATGAATATGCTGAGCGGTGCGGAGCGCTCAATCGTAACCGAGGTTGCGGGCACCACGCGCGACGTTATTGAGGACACGGTAAACGTGGGGGATATTATGCTGCGCCTTGCCGATACTGCGGGAATAAGGGAAACCGACGACCGCGTTGAAAGCATAGGTGTAGAGCTTGCGAAAAAACGAATTGAGCTTGCCGACCTTGTGCTTGCAGTGTTTGACATAACAAAACCGCTTGATAATGACGATAAAAGGCTTTTGGAGCTTGTAAAACATAAAAATACCGTTGTAATACTTAATAAATCCGATATGGGAAACAGTGCGGATATGTCGGCATTTGCGGGTTTCAGAACTGTTGTAACCTCAGCGGTAAACGGCGGTGGATATGACGCACTCTGTAGCACCATTGCCGATATTGCGGGAACGGCGGGGCTTGACCCTGAATCCGCCGTGCTTATAAACGAGCGGCAGCGCGCCTGTGCCGAACGTGCGCTTGACGGCATAAATGAGGCAATAGCGGCGCTGAATGACGGAAACACGGTGGACGCGGTGGGCGTTTGCGTGGATGACGCGCTTGCGGCTTTACTGGAGCTTACGGGCAGGCGGGTCACAAACGAAGTTTCGGATGAAATTTTCAGAAAATTCTGCGTAGGCAAATAGACATAATAAACCTGAGTACGAGAAAATCACAAAAAACAAATCGGCAGAAACTACACGTTTCCGCCGATTTGTTTTTAACAGACTTATTAAAGTTTTTTATCGCTTGTAAGCACGGTTTTGCCGCCCATATATGGTCTTAAAGCCTCGGGAATTAAGACGCTGTAATGCTCGCCGTCAAAACGGAGATTGTTTTCAAGGAAAGCTATAAGCATACGCGGCGGGGCTACAACCGTGTTGTTAAGGGTGTGGGCAAGGTATTTTTTACCGTCCGCGCCCTTTACTCTTATGCCCAGTCTTCTTGCCTGCGCGTCACCGAGGTTTGAGCAGGAGCATACCTCAAAATACTTCTGCTGCTTGGGCGACCACGCCTCAACGTCGTAAGATTTAACCTTTAAATCCGCAAGGTCGCCGGTGCAACATTCAAGGGTTCTTACGGGTATATCCATACTGCGGAAAAGCTCTACCGAGTAGCTCCACATTTTGTTGAACCAATTCATGCTTTCCTCGGGGCGGCAAATAACTATCATTTCCTGCTTTTCAAACTGGTGTATGCGGTAAATGCCGCGTTCCTCAATGCCGTGCGCGCCCTTTTCCTTGCGGAAACAGGGGGAATAGCTTGTAAGGGTTAAGGGGAGCTTTTCCTCGGGGGTAATGCTGTCTATGAATTTGCCTATCATAGAGTGCTCCGAGGTTCCTATAAGGTAAAGGTCCTCGCCCTCTATTTTATACATCATGGCGTCCATTTCCTCAAAGCTCATAACGCCGGTTACTACCTTACTTCTTATCATATAAGGCGGTATGCAGTAGGTAAAGCCCTTATTTATCATAAAATCGCGCGCATATGCCAGCACCGCCGAGTGCAGGCGCGCAATGTCGCCCATAAGGTAATAAAAGCCCTCGCCCGCAACCTTGCCCGCGGCGTCCTTATCAATGCCGTCAAAAAGCTGCATAATATCGGTGTGGTAGGGAATTTCAAAATCCGGGTGGGTCTGTTCGCCGAATTTCTGAACTTCAACGTTTTCGCTGTCGTCCTTACCTACAGGCACGCTTGAGTCCACAATGTTCGGTATTTTCATCTGTATTTCTGTAACCTTTTTCTGTAGCTCGTCCTCTTTCTCTTCAAGGGCTTTAAGCTCTTCGGCCTGCTCGTTTACAAGGCGCTTCATTTCCTCGGCTTCATCGCGCTTGCCCTGTGCCATTAAAGCGCCTATCTGCCGGCTTACCTTGTTGCGGTTGGCGCGCAGGTCGTTTGCGCGGTTGTTGGTGGCGCATTTTTCGCCGTAGAGCGAAATTATTTCGTCAACAAGCGGCAGCTTTTTATCTTCAAATTTCTTTTTAATGTTTTCCTTTACAATTTCCGGATTTTCACAAATAAATTTAATATCCAGCATTTTTATTCCTCCGTCAGACCGTAATCTCGTTATATTATAGCACGAATGTCTTTTTATGTCAAACTGTTTAATGACGATTTTGCCGCATATAATAAACGCGGGGTGAAAAAATGAAAGATAAAAAAGAAAAAATCAAGCCGATTGTAGATGTATCGTCCGTTCCGGTTACCGGAATGCCCGAAACCGCGTTCGATATGGTGAACCGCTACGGCACCTATAATATACAGTCTACCGCCGACACCGATAATATGTATCCTACCGTTGCGCACGGCTTTAATGAGGGCATTATTGAGACCGATTGCGATGAAAATACGGATGACGGCAAGAAAAAGAAGTAAAAACTTGACAAATGCTCCGAAAAGCCTTATAATTTCAATATGATTTAACTTTTTGGAGGAATTGAAAAATATGATTAGTGCCGGAGATTTCAGAAACGGAGTAACCTTTGAGGAAGACGGCAACGTTCTTCAGGTAATTGAATTTCAGCATGTAAAGCCGGGTAAGGGCGCCGCATTCGTAAGAACCAAGGTTAAAAACGTTATTACCGGATCGGTTGTTGAAAAGAGCTATAACCCTACCGCAAAATTCCCGACTGCTTTTGTTGAGAGAAAGGATATGGAATATTCCTATTCCGACGGCGATCTTTACTACTTTATGGATCAGGAAAGCTATGAGCTTGTTCCGATAAACGGCAGCGAACTGGGCGATAACTTTAAGTTTGTAAAAGAAAATATGGTTTGCAAAATCCTTTCCTATAAGGGTAAGGTTTTCGGTGTAGAGCCGCCCACATTTGTTGAACTTCAGGTATCTGCTACCGACCCCGGATTTAAGGGTGATACCGCTACCAACGCCACCAAGCCCGCAACGCTTGAAACAGGCGCCGAAATTCGCGTTCCGCTCTTTATTAACGAGGGCGATATGATAAGAATCGATACCCGCACAGGCGAGTATATGGAACGTGCATAATTTAAAAACGGAGGTTTGCAAAATGGATATTTGTGAGAAAGTAGCTTATATTAAAGGTCTTGCTGAGGGTCTTGCACTTGACGACAGCACCAAGGAGGGCAAGGTTCTTGCCGCTATTATCGACGTATTGGGTGATATTACAAACGAAATATGCGAAATAGAGGACGGCTGCGATGAGCTCATGGAGCAGCTTGACGCTGTTGACGAGGATCTTTCCACGGTTGAAGACATTGTTTATGGCGATGACGATTGCTGTGATGACGGTTGCGATTGCTGCGAAAACGAGGATCTTTATGAAATAGAATGCCCCGCCTGCCACGACACGGTTTATCTTGACGAAGATATGCTCGGAGAGGACGGAATAACCTGCCCGAACTGCGGAACAGAGCTTGAATTTGATTTTGACGACTGCGACTGCGGCTGCTGCCACGACGACGATTCCGATACCGACGAAGACGAGAAAGAATAATTTTTTAAAGCGGAATTCGGAATGCGTAATGCGGAATTTTAAAATGGGTAAGTCTTAATTCCGAATTCATAATTCCGCATTCCGAATTTATTTAAAGACTGCAAAGCTCCCTTATATCGGGAGCTTTTTTAATAAAGACCGAGGTTTTATATATGCTCGAAACTGAATTTAAGCTTGAATACGAAATTGAAGAATTATCGGCAGACGGCGGCGTGCCCGTTATAGTGGTGGCTGCCGGCTCGTCAACGCGTATGAACGGCATAAACAAGCAAACCGCGCTGCTTTGCGGCGTTCCTTTAATAATAAGAACTCTTATGCGGTTTGAAAAGTGCAGCAAAATATCTAATATTATTCTCGTTGTAAAGCCGGACGAGCTTTTCAGTATGCAGCAGTTAGCCGACAGGTACGGCATAAAAAAGCTCACGGACATTGTGTGCGGCGGGGAAAACCGCCAGCAATCGGTTAAAAACGGATTGGAGCGCCTGCCCGAAAACGGCGAAACCGTGCTTATTCATGACGGCGCGCGCCCATTTGTGACGGATGAAATAATTTGCAACGTTATATCCGCCCTAGGTACCCATAACGCCGTAACCTGCGCCGTCAAGCTGAAAGACACGGTAAAGCAGGTTGATGAGAACGGAAACGTGCTCTCAACGCCCGACAGAAATTCACTTGTCGCGGTGCAGACTCCGCAGGGCGTGAATGTTTCCGATTATCGCGCGGCGCTTGAAAACGCGGTGGATCTCGGCAGGTTCACCGATGATATGTCGGTTATGGAGGCGGCGGGGCATAAGCCGTTTACTGTGCCCGGCAGCTATGAAAACATAAAGGTGACTACGCCCGAAGATATAGCGCTTGCGGAATATCTTATTTTAAAGGATGAAAAGGAATGAGAATAGGTCACGGCTATGATGTTCACCGCTTTGCGGAAAACAGGCGGCTTATTATAGGCGGGGTGGAAATACCCTTTGAAATGGGGCTTTTGGGGCACTCCGACGCGGACGTGCTGCTACACGCCGTTTGCGACGCGCTGCTCGGCGCGGCAGCTTTGGGGGATATAGGCAAGCATTTCCCCGATACCGACCCCGCGTTTTGCAATATTGACAGCCGCATACTGCTCAGAAAAACCGCAGAGCTGCTGCGTGAGCGCGGCTTTATGCCGGTTAATATAGACGCTACGGTTATAGCCCAAAAGCCGAAACTTGCAGCCGCCGTTCCCGAAATGGTGAAAAATATAGCGGCTGACTGCGGCATTGAACCCGACTGCGTTAACGTTAAGGCTACTACCGAAGAAGGCTTAGGCTTTACGGGCACAATGGAGGGCATAGCGGCGCACGCCGTTTGCCTTATTGAGCGAATATAGGCGCCGATCCCCGCATATTATTTACGGGTGAGTAAATATGAAGCTTTTTATAACCTTTTCAAAAAGAAGTCTTGCGGCGGTGCTGCTTTCACTTATAGCGGCGCTTGCCGTTTTAAGTCGGGTCACGGCGCTGTCGGGCGGCGGCATTAACGGCTCTACAAACGCCGAGCGGGTGGATTATATTAACAGCCTTGGCTGTAATGTAGAGGAAACGGCGATTTCTTCAAAGGAAACGGTAATTCCGCAAAGCTTCGGCAAGGTGTATGAAAAGTACAATTCGTTGCAGAAAAAAGCCGGCTTTGACCTTGAACCGTTTCGGGGAAAGACGGCGACCGTTTATTCCTACCGATTTGAGGACTCGCCCGAAAGGGTTGTAAATCTTATAGTTGTAAACGGCGACATTGTAGGCGGCGATATTTCCTCAACCGCGCTTGACGGATTTATGCTGCCGCTTTTAAGTGAGAGTGTAAAGAAAATTGAGACTTGATAAATTTATTTCTTCGCAGCTTAATATTTCCCGCAGGGACGCCCGCGCCGCCATTTTAAGGGGCAGGGCGGCGGTAGGCGGAGTAACGGTTAAAGCCGTGGATTTTAAAATTGACGAAACCGCCGATACGGTAGCTTTTGACGGACAGGCAGTAAGCTATAAAAAATTTATTTATATAGTTATGAATAAGCCGCGCGGGGTGCTTTCGGCGAGCGAAGACATGCGGCAGCGGACGGTTATCGACTTAATTCCCGAAAATTTGCGGCGGAACGGACTTTTTCCCGTGGGCAGACTTGATAAGGACACTACGGGATTGCTTATTATAACCGACGACGGAGATTTCGCCCACAGTGTGCTCTCACCCAAAAAGGAAATTTTTAAAACCTATATTGCGGTATTAGACGGCGATATAACCCCCGATATGCCCGAAAAATTTTTAAACGGGGTGATATTGTCGGACGGAACAAAGTGCCGTAAAGCATTTTTAAAACGTGTGGATAAAAACACTGCGGAAATTAAAATCTGCGAGGGAAAATATCATCAGATAAAAAGAATGTTCGGCACGGTGGGACTCGGAGTAAACGCGCTTGAAAGAACCGCCGTGGGCAACTTTATATTGCCCGAAAATCTGCCTGTCGGCGCATGCTCGGAAACCGATTTGGAAGCTCTTGGAAGCATATTTTCCGACGAATAACGCCCTAATATGCATATTAAACAAAACATTTCTTTTAACATTGGATATATTTTGCATAGCATTTTTAAAGGCGTTTTGGTATAATAACAAAGTAAACTCAAGCAATTTTTTTAGGAGGCTGCAATATGGCAAGTTTGTCTTTACGTAACGTATACAAAAGATACCCGGGCGGCGTTACGGCTGTTTCGGATTTTAACCTGGAGATTAAGGATAAAGAGTTTATAATTCTCGTTGGTCCTTCAGGTTGCGGTAAGTCCACTACCCTGAGAATGGTAGCCGGTCTTGAGGAAATTTCCGACGGTGAGATCTACATCGGTGACAAGCTTGTTAACGACGTTGCTCCGAAGGATCGCGATATAGCGATGGTTTTCCAGAACTACGCGCTTTATCCGCATATGACTGTTTTCGACAATATGGCTTTCGGTCTTAAACTTCGTAAAACCCCGAAGGATGAGATTAAGCGCCGCGTTGAAGAGGCAGCCCGTATTCTTGATATTTCACACCTGTTAGAGCGTAAGCCGAAGGCTTTGTCCGGCGGTCAGCGTCAGCGTGTTGCTTTGGGTCGTGCAATAGTTCGCGAGCCTAAGGTATTCCTCCTTGACGAACCGCTTTCCAACTTGGACGCTAAGCTCCGTGCACAGATGCGTACCGAAATTTCTAAGCTGCATCAGCGTTTGGGTACTACGTTCATTTACGTTACCCATGACCAGACCGAGGCTATGACAATGGGTACCCGCATTGTTGTTATGAAGAGCGGCCTTATTCAGCAGGTTGATACACCGAATAACCTTTACCTCTATCCCTGCAACCTTTTCGTTGCCGGATTTATCGGTTCTCCGCAGATGAACTTTATCGAGTCCAAGCTCCTTAAAGAGGGCGAGGATTATCTCGTAGAGTTCGGCTCTGAAGATACAAAGACCCGCGCCGGTGTTAAGTATAAAATTAAGCTCCCGGCTTCTAAGAATAAGGATAACTGCCTTGAAAATTATGTCGGCAAGGAAGTTATTATGGGTATTCGCCCCGAGAACGTTCACAACGAGGAAGACCTCATAGCTATCCATAAGGACGGCTTGGTAGAGGCTGACGTTGAGGTTACCGAGCTTATGGGTGCCGAGACTTACCTCTATATGAACTGCGAGGGTCAGTCGATTAACGCTCGCGTTAGCCCGACAAACACCGCTCGCCCCGGCGACAAGATTACAATTGCATTTGAAACCGCTAAGATTCACCTGTTCGATAAGGATACCGAACTTACAATCTGCAATTGATTTTAAAGTAATTAAGCAAACAGGCAACCGAAAATTCGGTTGCCTGTTTTTTGCAGTGATGAATTTCAGAAAATGAATCTGGGGGAGGGTATAACCATCGGTCCCCAAACACCGAGCGACAACGGTTTCTGCAAAGTTTGATTTGTATTTTTAAAGGCTCTATAATAAATGTTGGGGTAAGCAAGTAGAGCCTACGAAGAAAAAATAAGAT